>Ga0207800_1000025_pt1 | contig 79818 bp, 61 predicted proteins | sample LuqExpMetageno11_FD_187769 | JGI IMG/M metagenome (GOLD analysis project Ga0207800, IMG submission 187769) | Tropical forest soil microbial communities from Luquillo Experimental Forest, Puerto Rico - Sample 11 (SPAdes) | ecosystem: Environmental > Terrestrial > Soil > Tropical forest ... | reverse complement strand
TGTTCGAAAATCCCTGCTCAATAAATCAGTACTATTTTGGTTTTGGCGATTTGATGCGTTCGCTTTCCAGACGTTCTATTTCTCTGATAATATCTCAGGATTGTTAAACTCTATTTAGGGAATTCCCCTCAGAAGACCCAGAACATTACTTCCTGATTGCTCACCTACGGCAAACTTTACGAGGTAGTCTCTGCTTGCAGGAGAACCTATACCCATGCCGGTTATGAACTCTTCAACCTAGCGTGGATTCTTTTTAGAAGTTCACCTCCCTGGATTCAGGTAGCTATTGCCTTTTCCAATTAGTTGCCCACCCTCCAAAGAGTATTATGTAAAAGATAATATAAAAAAGAATTCAACTCAAACGTTTGGTAGAAGATGATTATTCAAGTCTGGCAACTTTTTGTTTAATTTTAGAGTTAAAGACTGAACATACCTGCAAACTAAGGTTTTTGGTTACATCTATTGAAAGGCATACATTGAGAGATAGCTTAGTTTAAAACGGGAGAATTGCAAAGAAAAGTCCTTATAAGAGGGCTATAGATACAGAAAAATTACTTTATTAGGAAATAAATTCTCCACATATCTAGAAAAACGTTCTTGAAGGTTACTGAAGCTAAGAGTAAATAAACTAAAATAAATTGATATATACTTCGGTTTAAGATTTAGTAATATTATATAAAACTAATGCCAAGTGAAGTCCTGTGTGATTGAAAATCGATAGCAGGAAAAATTATTAAATCTGGAATTTTACTGCGGAAAGTAAGCTCTATTATTTTTTATCTATCATCTCCAGGTAAGGCAATACTCTACCCAATTACTAGTTAAGATTTCTTAGGCACATTTTGCCCAAAAAAAGAGGTTTAAATATTAAAAAAATATAATTATGAATTACAAGTTCACAATTGTGAATCGGCTAATGTCATTGGATCAGAAGCTCATAATCAGCTTTGTTCGTTCAAGTAGTAAATTCATACTTTGGACAAAACAATTGCTGAGACAGGGAAATAGCTTTGCAGCGATGCCGGTTCGTTTAGTCCGGCTCTACTCTAGACTATCATTTAGAGGTTTTTCTATGCCTTTACAAAATATTCACAATACAAACTCTTTAAAAATCAAATTAATGTTTATCCGGTCGGTGTACTCAGTTGTACATTTTTTGATAAAGTAAACAAAACTGTGTGCGTCTCTACACGATGCCTTCTACAAATGTGGCTTGTGAGTTATTTAGCTGAGATTGCATCTTGAGTCAAAAATACAGTTTCCATCTTTGAAAAAAATTACAGAAACTGAGAATCCGAAAGAGAAGAGACGAGTTTAATGAATTATATAAGAAAAAATTGTCCAATCTGCGGGAATGAATTTGTAGTCCTGGAAAACGTAGAAGGAAAAGCGGTATACTGTACCCTCAAATGTCTTTTAGAGTTTCAATATAAGCTGAAGGAGGATGAAGTTTCTTCTTTACTGGGTGCATAATCCAACGTTGTATAGGGCTGGTAGATTCAACTGGTTATGTGGCTTGCCAATAAACGATATGACTTATACACACAAGTACACACAAAGTGCAAAACCAAAATACATTAGAAGTTATGGTTTAAACTTATGTTTTAAAAGTTAAAGGTTTAATGATATTGATTTCTCATCTCTACTGAGTAAGTCCTATTGAATTTATTTTAGCATAAAGGGGGTTTATTTACGAAAAGTCTAAAAATATGCCCAAAATGCCATGCTAAGCTAAAAGTAAGCTCAGATAGCAAGACCCAGTATTGTATCATTCGCAACTACTGGATAAAGTTAGGTACTGCAAGACTTGATTCGATAATGATCTATGCATAAGGAGTATGCATATGAACCATAAATGTATCTCCTTATTCAATCTATCGTAAACTGATATATGATTTCAAAGCCAAAAGAAAGAATGTCTAAACTTTTGTACTTTGTTTCTACAAGCCAGCTACATCATGGATACTTCAATCAAATACCCCGCTACTTTATTGCGAAGATTGAAAACCTCCCCGTAACCGTTGATGATAATGCGATTTATCAATTCTATTTTTCGGTTGAGCTCATCCCCAAAATCATTTTTATTCTCGATTCTTAGATTTGTCTAGAATTACTTTCGTAATCATAAAACCAATTGGTCACTTAAAATATGATATATAATGAAGCAAAGTTTGAGTTTTGGGATCGGCTCGTTGTTAACTTCTGCTCAAACTAGTTTATTTAAGAGTATTGTCTTTTTTAACGGAATTTAAAGATGCGGCATGAACATAATTACCTGGTACTCGCGGATTATATGAGCTCATATATGCTATGTTCTCTCAAGAAGTAAATCCATAATTTGGACAAAAAAGTGCTTGGAAAGAAGAACGGCTATGCTGTAACGTAGATCCATTTAGCTAGCTTCAATTTCAGGTGTTGCTTAGAAGTAAAAACTAAGGGATTGTTTACCTGAAAGGAGGGAAAACTGAAGGTGGGTACAATTTGACAATTTCTGTGATGAAGTTAAAAAAATGCTAGTGAAAAGAGATTCAAATGCAGGAGAGTAATAAATATCAAATTGTAGCTTTACACATGTCAACCCTGTATTATCTAATTTCCAATTTGATTATCCTTACCTGATGTGGAGGTTTCAGTTGTAGAAGGACAGAAAATATTTCATACAGACCACAAGACTCTTACAACCCACTATCCGTAGGAATTCACAAAAGTACTGTCTGTTATCTTGATGCAGTAATTTGAGAATTAACACGTTTGAATTCTATATCATGCAAGCTGGCGTATGAATTCATAACTGTGAACATCTACAGAGTTTGTGGGATAAAATCAGCAACTCGAATTTGTAAATTTTAGAATAATACTGGACAATAAATGGTTCCGACCGAAGATCCCTTTTGGAAGGTTTTTTTTGCAGATTGACCTTTTCCTTTTTTCCTTTATTCTTTTTAACTCTTGTTTGATGTAGCCTGCTTTCTACAGGTTGGAATCCAAAATCAAAACAACGTCATATTTATTAAACTGTATTTTTAAAGCCTTCATTTAAAGGCACTTTTTGCCGTGAAATAAAGATTTTAATTTATAGTGAACATGTGTATTACCAATAACCATTATGAATCGTGTTTTCTGGATGATCGAAAGGATTTACAATAAATTCTGAATCATTTTACCCCGATACTATACCGAACTATTATTCATTAATCAAATTTTTAGATTGCTTTTATAATCAAAACTTTGCTGATCATTCAAATCTCAAGATTTTATAAAATTAGCTTAAATCGAAAAGGTAGGGAATTTAATGAGGAAAATTTTATACATCATTGCAGTGCTTCTGGCAGCCGCTACTATTCTCTTTGTCTCTGGCTGTGCCGGAAAGGCACATATCACAGGAAATGAAACTCAGAAAGCTTCAGAAAATGTAACATCTACAGCAATGACAAACATAGATTCTGCAGCAATGATAAATACGGATTCTAATTCATCAAATATAGTAGATTTAGTGTGCAAAATGAAAGTAGATAAAAGTGTAGTAGATACTAGCGTATATAAAGGAAAGCCGTACTATTTCTGTTCTCCTGACTGTAAAAAGAAATTCGATGAAAATCCAGAAAAGTATATTAATTCCCAGAATAGTACATAATTTCCCAACTATACAAATTAAATCAAAATTACGCTGGAGTACCTCTGTAAGTAACTTAATAATCCACGCCAGCGCTATTGATAAGATATTTTACTGAGAATCAATTTTCACTTTTTAATAGCTTGCTTAATATCAATACTCAGCTCGAGTCTTCAATTTATTTTAAATCTTTCTCTGATATCGAATATCAATAGGATATTTTAATAAGACTTCCCATATTTAATTAAAGAACAAAAAGTCGCATATATTTTAAATGTTAAAAACGAATTTCGGCTGATAAGATCCTTAAATATGCTAAGGAAAATGACATTGTCCTCATAGTAATGGGTACATGTGGCCTGACAGGCATCAAAAAATTTCTAATTGGCAGTGTGGCAGAAAATTGTTGTCAGCACTCAAAGATTCCATTAATAGTTGTTCGAAAAATGCAGGCCCAGAAGGCCTGCTAATTCTTCAGATTAGCGACGGAAAAATTAGTATTAAGTTACCGCTTTAATCCTTGAAGATTCCACAGCCTATAAATACTGATTTTGCTTCCTCAAGGCTCAGATCTCCAGGAGGCACGATAATGTCAGATTTCAGGATCTCTTCCGCTTCAATCGGCTCTGCTTTTTCCTTTATTTTGAAGATTAATTTAGCAAGTTCGTTTCGGAATTCTTCGGCTTTCCCTTCCTCAACCAGCTTAACGATCCGGTTATCAATCTGGTTCAATTCATCACAGAGAGCTTCAGGGGCCCTGTATTGGCCTTCACCCATAATCCTGATTATCAACCTTAGACCTCCTTCCTTTCTTCAGTATTTTCCCCGGTTTTAGCTTTTTCAGGTCCTTTTCCGGCTTCGGCCTTAAGCTTGGCGAGTTCGGATTCTACATTACTCTGCGTGCTGATTTTTGTAAGTTCTCGATCTATATCGTCCTTGTTGCCTGTAAGATCTTCGAGTGTGCCAGCTTCCATAAGCTCGTCAATTGCCGAAGCCCTCGCTTTCATCTCTTCGGTTTTATTTTCGGCCCTTTCTAGCGCAAGGCCCACATCGGCCATCTCTTCGCTTATTCCTGTGACGGATTCATTTATTTTCACCTGGGCCTCAGCAGCTGAATACTGAGCTTTTATCGACTCTTTCCGGGTCCTGAAAATCTCTACTTTTGTTGAAAGGCGTTTTTCAGAAGCTATCAGTTTTTCTTGCTGTGTCTCAAGCTCTGTAATTTCCCTGTCAATTCCTTCAACCTGCTGAACAAGAGCGGCTTTCCTTTCAAGGGCAAGCCTTGCAAGATCTTCTCTGTTAGCCGCAATTGCATCTTTTGCCTGCCCTTCGAGCTTATCTATGTTTTGCATAAGTTTTGCACGCTGGAGCTCTAGGCGTTTTTTTGAGCTTGTAACTTCTGCAACTCCTCTCTTCACGTTCTGGAGCAGTTCGAGCTGCTTTTCATAGGAATAATCCAGTGTTTCTCTCGGATCTTCCATTTTATTAAGCACTTTATTCATTTTTGATTTGAATACTGTCTCCATTCTATTGAATAATCCCATGTGTCTTCCCCTTTGTTTTTTTAAAAAATTCTCAAGCAGATTGGTCTGAGGCATCCATTCTTTAATGTTTCTGTTAAATGCTTTCAGCCACCTTATTAGATGCCTTTGGTAACTTTGCTGTCTATGCGTTTTTGCTGGAGTTATCTTATTAGCTTATATACATTTCCACCTATAAATCTCTCTTCCTAATCAAATATTTATCTTCTCGAATCAAACTTTCTTTTCCAAAATCAAATTTTTCCCTTTTCAAGTCCGTTTTCTTAAATAGAATAGTTTTATAAATTTATAATTATATACAATAAGATATTATTCGTTGATATGCGAACAATTTATATACTGAAAATGTAACTTATCTAAAGATATTATGGTAAAACCTGAGAGTAGAACGGAATTTTTTTATAATCACAAAGGACTGATAGCAATAAGCAGTCCTGTTAAACTCCAAATCCTTAATTTGTTGAGAGAAGAACCCAAGTCATTTGATGAAATCGTAAAGTCTACAGCAAAAGCCAAATCAACGATTTCCGTACACCTCAACAATCTCAGGTCATGTGAACTTGTGGAAGAAAATTTTGATCCAGGAGATCGCCGCCGAAAGATTTATTCTCTTACTTCCCACTACATGGGATGCTTTCAGAAACCTTTTATCGAGCATTACAGAAATTTACTGGAAAAGGCTCCCACCAGTGGAAAAGACAGGTCATACTTTGCAGAAATCTTATTGCAAACGCTTTACTTTGGCTTTGAAGCATATGGTATTGATAATACCCCGGTTGTAAAAACCATAGGAAACGACCTAGGAAGATCTATTTCCTCTATTTTTGAATCCGAAACCCCTGATGAGCTCCTGGCAGAAATTGCAGCTTTTCTTGAATTTCACAGGAGATGCCGGGTTTCTGTACTCGCAGATCTTCCTGCTCTTCAGATTGAAGACGATCTCAAAGCCAGATCGATGCCAGTCATCGGAAAACCTATCTGCACCTTAAGAGAAGGTATTATTGAGGGAATTCTCAAAGGAAAGCTCGAGAAGGATTACAGAGTTACCGAGACCGAGTGTTACGGGACAGGGCACGAACATTGCTTTTTTAAGATAACAATATAAATTTTTTGTTATGCTTACAGTCTTACATATAAACTATTATTAAAAACTCTTGACTTTGAGCTACAATCTATCCTCGAAACCTACTATTGATGAAATTTAGTTAAGTTGTTGTTTTTCAGACTTCACCCTACTTTCATTTAGGGCTCGTCTGTCAGCGAGCGTCTCCGACTACGACACCCATTTCGGATTTCAGGCGAGGCCCTATAGCTGCAACTATACCAGGCCCGTCGGTTTTTTCCCGGCACACGATTGCATGTTCCAGCAGCCCCAGACGCTCAATTTCGTAAATATCCCTTCCGTGGCCTGTTTTTTTAATTGCGCTTTTGATTTCCGAACGAGTTGCTCCGTTGACAGTTACCCTATCTGTAGCTGCTTTTTTCCAGTTCCACCATATATCAAGTTGTTTTTTAGTAAAGCGGGCTTTTAAGCTCTTATTAACCTCAATCACCTCGACTTCAGCCGGCAAATGGGGTATAAGCCCAAATCTTGAGGCAAGCTGTTTTGGCTTTCCGCTGCCCAGCGCTTTCAGTTCCTCGGTTTCAACCCTTACAGGCACACCAATATTGACCAGAAAAGCATCCTCTCCGAAAGACTGAAGAAAACCCAGATATACCTTTCCAGATTCAGCTTTTTCGGCAGGTATTCCATATCTGGAGGCCAGCAAATTTGCAGATACTTCCTCATCCTCACCTTCAAGAGTGAACTCAGCCCAGTTTTCAGGAGTAATAGAGATTTCAATTTTTACTTCAAGGCCTTTCAATTCGTTCTCAACCAGAGTTTTCAAAAGCCCAGACATTCTTTCCCGATTCTTCCCGTAAATATGCTGGAGGGTTACAACTTTTATCATATTTTTCCTACCAATTTTCTCTTCTGTTTTGTTTTACCGGGAACTGAATGATTCCTTAGCTCCTGAGGTAAGACTCTAGAAGTTCTTCACTTTCTTCCAGAGTTGAAGTGACAATCTCATTAATGGGGCTTTCTGCCCTTTCGATCTGGTTCTGAAGTTTTCTAATGTCTCGACTGTAAGGGCCCAGTTTCCTGGAAATCACATCCCTACTATCTCCTAGCTCTATTGCGTCCCTATGAATACTTTCGATTTTATCCCTGAGTTTTTTAATCCTCTCCAAAATTTCGCTACTCAGAGGGTCAAGTTCTTCTGCCTGTTCAGTTTCTTTATCTCTATCATTGTCTACAGTTTCTTCCCTTTCAGTATCTGATCGGGATTCTTTTTTCTGATCTCTTGGAGGTTTTTCTGCGATAATATCCCTGAACTCTTTGAGGGCAGTTTCTACTTCTCTTCCGTATTCCGTAAGTTCGACAAATTTTATCCGCCCCTCAAATGTGAATCTAATAAGTCCGCACTGTTCCATTTTTGCGAGGATTCTTGTTGTATGGGCAAAGGTGGAATCGATCTCTTTAGAAATAACAGATGCATAGGTCTTTCCCGTCGAGCCTATAAACAGCAGTGCACGAGTGGGTTTTTCCTGTAAAAATAACTTTTCTGCATTTTCATCGGACATAACATATCACATTGAAATTTTTCTCGCGGATTACTTCTAGATATTAGTCAAAGCCTTTTAATTATTTTTCAATGATTTATTATAATACTGGGATAATTTCCAATCTGTTTTTTCAATTCTATTTATACCTGAGAATTCACCCTGAAAGCACCCTGATTATTTCCTTTATTACTGTTAGAGGAGCATCAGTTCGGAAAGAGGTGCCGCTGAAATGAGTTCTTGAAGCTTCAAATCCATGAGCTTTAAAAGCTTCTATCAAGGTTTCTATTCCGGTTGCAGAAGCTCCAAGTTCTTTACAGATCACGTGTTGGTCATAGAACATCGGGATGTCTAATTCATCCCTGCAGAAAGTAATTATTTTTTTTGCTTTATCCTTTGTGTTTAAAGGATGAGTTTCAAGTTCAGAAATAACTTCGTCACAGAATGCCTGTTCTCTAAATGGTCCAAGCCAGAGGGGCCCTGCAATTTTTGTAATATCCCCGCAAATAGGGCATTCCTTTTCAATATGTACTGCAAGTCCATATACCGACCCTCGAAACCCGCATGTGGGGCAGTGAATGCTGAAACCCATTGACTTCAGAGTTCGATCGGTATGCTTTGTTCCGGGAAGAATCTCGAGATAGGCACGAACATAGTGCCGTGTCACATGGGAAAGCAGGGGTAACATTCCTTTTTCATACTTTGCAAGCTCTCTGGCGCAGGCTCCGAGTAGAACTCGAAGACCCATTTCGCTGTGATATTCCGTATTAAGAGGTACAGCTGCATATTTCCGTATTCCAGCTTTCAGGTGAGCCCCACATAAAGGGGCTGTATCAGTTGCCGTAACCGATAGCAGACTGCGGACTGACGCCGATGCTGCGTCCAGGAAGGGCGAAGGAGTTCCAAAAGGATCGACATCCACGATATGGAATTTTTGTTCGTGAAGTAGCACATTTGCATTCTTGCGGGTAGCCAGGGTTTTTTCCTCAAGCCCGTTAATTTTAATATTTCCTTTTATCATTTCGAATGCTTCTGGACTCCAGTCATTAATGGTCGCATGGATCCCTACTTCGCCTGCAATCCGAAGTCCCCTTATTCCTGACGCTGAGAAAGCATCCACATAACGAACTTCCTCCCTGAGAATTTCTTTTCGCGAAAGAAGTCTTGCGACAAATGCAGACGTAGCTGCAACATTAATATCACGGTTTAGCTCCATCTCCGGATTGTAAAAAACCGGAGCTGCCGATGGAGGGAAGGTTGCATCCTTTGGCGGTACTGGAACTGAAACCTTTGTTGTGCCTTCAACTATAGTTTTATATTCCATTTGAAACTGCTATACTTTGGGATCTTATTTTACAGTGATGGTCACACTTATTTTTTTGATATCCTTTTGCTCTGAAATTGTAGCTTCCTCGTTCATTGAATGTATTCTTCAGGGTATCTCCACATATAAGTTTTTGATCCTTCAAAAGAGGTACTGTCAATTTGGTGGGTGTTAGACATTTTATAGGGTTGACTGTGGCGGGAAAAATTCATAAACATCCGTCAACTTGACAGTACCGTTTACAATAAGTTTTTTCTATGGAAAAAGATCCAGAGCTTACCCATCCATTTTTATGCGAGAAGCACCTTTACGTCTAAACTGAACATATTACTTTTACTTACGTTTACTTACATTTACTCATTCATTAACCTATATGCTGCTAAGCTTTTCATGTAAATCGTTTGTATAATATTCTCTTCATATTTATAAAAACATTCCAGCTACTGGAAAGAACAAACTGATCTAAAATGCCTACTAAAAACTTTACCTGTATTTCCCCTGAAATCCTGGCTCCTGTGGGCGACGAAGAAGCCTTGCTTGCTGCAATTCGAGGAGGAGCTGATGCTGTCTATCTCGGGGTCGGCGAATTCAATGCCCGTCAGGGTGCAAAGAATTTCACCCTCGATAACCTTGATGCAGCCGTGAAATTGGCTCATTCACACGGGGTTTTTGTTTACCTGGCTCTTAATATCCCAATCAAGCAAAAAGAACTGCAGCACGCGCTTGAGATAGTAGATCGTGCATATGCAACCGGAATCGATGCAATTATTTTTCAGGACCTGGGACTTCTCAGGCTTTTAAAAGAAATCTATCCAGACCTGCAGCTTCACGCAAGCACTCAGATTACTATTCACAATAAAGGAGGAGTTGATTTTTTAGCAGGCCTGGGAGCAAAAAGGGTTATAGTTTCAAGGGAACTTACTGCAACTGAGGTAAGGGACATAGTAGATCACTCAAACGCAGAAATTGAGGTTTTCGTCCATGGGGCCCTTTGCTACTCTTATTCGGGTAAGTGCCTTTTCAGCAGTTTTTTGCATGGCAGGAGCGCAAATCGGGGCGCCTGTGCCCAGCCCTGCAGACGTCGGTACAGGTTCGTGGTAAACGGCAGAGAAGTTGATGAAAGGCATGTTGGTGGCAGTTATCCCATAAGTTGTGCCGAACTCTCCACACTTACAGGGCTTGAAGAAATTGTAAAAACAGGCGTTGTAAGCCTTAAAATTGAAGGACGGATGAAAAAGCCCGAATATGTTACTGCGAGTGCTGCTGCCTATAAAGCCGCAGTCGAAAGCTTCTGCGGTCCAGGGGGAAATCCAACAAAAGAGGAACTTGAATCAAAGGAAGCCGAGCTTGCAAAACTCTTTTACAGAGGATTTACGAGAGGTTTCATACTCGGGGAAAAAGGCGTATCCCATCCCAAATACAGCTCAAACTACGGAGCGTTCCTTGGAAAGGTCCTTGATATTTCCCGTTCAAAAGGGAGCACGAAACTTACAGTTCGGCTGAATGAAAATATCCAGGTAAAAGATGGCATAAGTATTTTCACGCGGGAGAGAATGCTCGGCTCGGCAGTTACAGGTATAATCACGATTTCAGGCGAGCATATAAAAAGTGCAAAAAAAGGTGAAAAAGTAGGGCTTGAAATCAGTTCGAAGACCGGCAGAGCGGTTCAGAGAGGGGACGAACTTTATCTCACAACAGACACGCAGCTACTTGATACCCTTCAGAAAACAAAACTGAAAACCCTTTCTGTAAGCCTGAAAGTAAGAGCCAGGAAAGGAGAGCAGTTTACGGTTGTGATCGAAAAAGAAAGTGAAAAGCTCAGAGAGATCAGGGAGGCCAGAGAGCAGACCCCCTTTGCGGAGTTTGCAGACGATTACATCGTCCAGGAAGCAAAGAAAGCCCCAACTACGACTGAACAGATCAGAAAGGCAATGGAAAGTCTTGGAGATACTCCTTTTGAGGCCGCCTCAGTCGAGATTGAAGCTGATGAAGATGTCTTCGTCCCGGTTGGCGTATTGAAGAATGCAAGGCGGAAGGCTGTAGACATCCTGCTAGAAAAAATCCTCAGTGAAGATAGGAAAGAGCAAAAAAACCCGAATCTTGCGGATTTCAATTACTTGTACGATTCTGAAAACGGCAACAGTGGAGCGAATACTAAAAAGGAAAATGCTACAGCCATTAACAGTGCCATTGGTAATGTTATCAGTGGTATCGGAAGCATAAATACAGCTTCAAAGCAGCTTCTTTTGAGCGTTGAGGTAAATAAAATATCTTCCCTATTTGAGGCTGCATTTGCCGGCGTAGATATAATATACATTCCGGTTTCAAAGTTTGAAGAGCTTACTGCACCTGAAAATGTGGAAAAGCTTGACGATTTGAAAGCCGAAAGGGTCGAACTTATTTTCGGGGTTCCCTTAATAAACCACGACAGCGAACTGGATAAGCTTAAGCCCCTGCTGGAAAAAGTAAAAGCTGCGGGCTTCAGGATATCCTGTTCCGAGTTCGGGGCCGTACAGCTTGCAAAAGAGCTTTCTATACCTTTTGCTGCAGGAAAGGAGTTCAATATTTTCAATGCTTTTACAGCCAGTACGCTCTATCAGGCAGGAGCATACAGGGTAGCCCTTTCGAGCGAATTGAACCTGAGCGAAATAAAAAATATTTGTGAAGCTCTTCAAACCTGCAAGGGTTCGGGACAAACTGAAATTTTCGTTTATGGCAGAGAACTTATGCTTATTACGGAAAATGATCTTTTAAAGCCCCTGGTTGACAGAAGAATTGTAAGAACGGACAGTGAAGTATTTCTCGTTGACCAGGAAAGTTCCGAGTTCCTGGTAAAACGCCTGGGAACCCGGACTCTGATTTATAACTCAAAAGTGCTTGATATGCTGAAGTACGTCAAAAACCTGAAAGGATATGGCGTGGATGTGTTAAGGCTTGATCTTTCATTTAATGCCGAAGCCGAGATAAAAGAAATTATAACGGCCTATAAAGAAACCCTTGCAGGAAAGGAAATCAGGCTGAAACCTGCAAAAGGAGTTGAGTATACTACAGGGCATTATTTTAAGGGAGTTTAAGGTGAAAACAGTAATAGGGATTTCTTGAAGAGCCATTTAGTTAAATACCTCTTCCTGAGTGATATTTAACTGTAATTAAGATCATAGTTTAGCTTATTGGTTTTAATAGTCAGTCCTATGGCTTTTTTATGAAAAAGGGTCACTTTCTTGAGGAATTCAATATAAGCGGTCCAATAGCTCATAATCTATAACTAAAGAACAAAAACGCCACTCGAAAAATATTACAAAACTAAGTTACCTGACGACATTAAAATCAAGAAATGCCGTTAATCTATTTATAAAACCGTTAGGGTTTTATAAATTTGAAAAATTTAAAGTTGCCTGCAAAGTCGGCAACTGCGTAAGTCCTAGAAATTCAAAAGTCACAATATGAAAGCGAATTTCTCATTTTCACTTTCTGACATTTCACTTTTTTGGTACATAACCAATTATTTAGAATTTACTACTAGTCCAACAATAGTATTTCCAGAGTACCAAACTTGAACCTGGAAGGTATTAGGGTTATCAAATGCCTGTTGTACAGAGCTTTCAATGTTACTGGATGGGTTGGGTAAGTATCTCCAGTCATTACCTGCATACAGCCACAAACCTCTTGTATTCTTGGCAGGATAGGCCTTCAATTCAAGCCAGTACTTGGTTGCTATGGAACTGGTCACTTTTGCCGCAGATACTGCGGCTGTCGGTGCCGGTGCTGGAGCTGTTGTTGCAGTGCTGACCTGCAAATTTCCTACTTGATCATCAGCAGCTGCAGCACTCAAGCCTAATGGAATCGCTGCCAGGATTAAACATACTATTAAACCTGCGAGTATAAGTCTATTTTTTGACATTTCTTCACCTCAACTTATTTTCCCTACTATCGTATTTTTTAAATCCATAGTACTTTTTAATTTTATTTCATTCTCGAGAATCTTCACAAATTAAGAAAAGACTCTTAAAAATAAATCGAGAAATATCTCAAGTATTTGCAATACTTGCTAAGTGTTATATTTCGGGTCCTTGTATATGATACTTTTGACTGTGTTTACGACAAGTTAAGTACTATGCAAAGAATGGTTGTATCAAAAGATTATAGAGTTAGTGGGCACCTGTTTTACTACGTCGAAAACGAAATAATTAAAAATGAATTAACAAATAAGAAATGTCCTGAGAGAAAAGTCCAAGTTGCAAACTGTACGTCGACAATAAACTGAACTTCTAAATAAATGATTTCAGTAGTGGATAAAATATAGCATCACAATTCAAACCTTGCTATATTTGGATGGCTTGAAAAGTCTATTCAGATGGAAGTTTTTCTTGAAAAGCGTGAAAAAACTCTAAAAATCATATTACATTATTTTCGATTTGTTGTAGTTCCGAGTGACAATTCTCGTTCGTTTACAATTTTTCCATAAATAGTTCACAAGAAAAGTTTCATTTTATTGATTACGATTTCATTTTTATGAATGTGCTCTAAAAATTTCAGTATTGTAAAGTCCTGAAGTAAAATTTGTTCATAGTCCCAATTAACAGATTTTGTGATTTTTTTATTTCGATTATATTTTGAAAATTATATATCTCAAAAATGTTGTTTTCCTTTAAAATCCGGAAAAAGGAACAGGATAGCTTATCACCGCTTGCCTGCGTTTGAATTTGATGAGCCTCTAGAAAAGGTAGAAGAATGACATATAAAGTATCATTAATTCCTCAGATGTGCAATATATATAAAGGTTATCACGAAAAAATATTTTTGTAAAAAGGTTTATCAAAAAATCAGATATGAAAATGTATGCGTGTTCAAAGGTAAGCATGTATAAAATAGAGAAATTAAAAACTGAAGACTAGGAATAAATACAAACAATAAAACTTTAAGGCTATTACGAATAATAGGACCGGACAACAATGAAGATACTAGCTATTTCTGACCCCCACGGGGACTATTCGAAGATAAAGGAAATGATTGAAAAGGCAAGGGATTTTGACCTTGTAGTTATTGTCGGAGACATTACCAATTTCGGGCCAGATGAAAAGGTCGAAGAATTGATGGAAATGTTTGACAGACCTGTACTTGCGATTCCTGGTAATTGTGATCAGAGGAGTATTTTAAAATCCCTTGACGCCTCTAAGGCCGTAAACCTGCACGGTAAATTCAAGCAGGTAGGAAATATCAGATTTATAGGGCTAGGCGGCTCAAACCCAACCCCTTTTAATTCTCCCTTTGAGTTATCCGAAGAAGAAATTGAAAAGACTCTCGAAGGAATGGTCTGTTCTGCCGAAAATAACGATGACTGTGGTATCATAGTACTTCTTACTCATGCCCCCCCTTACGGCGCAAGGGATGAGCTTCCTTTTGGGCATGTGGGCAGCAAGGCTATCCAGAAATTCGTTGATAGAGTTGACCTTATCGTCTGTGGGCACATCCATGAGGCAAAAGGCATGGAACAGGTAGGAAAGACTGTAGTGGTAAACCCCGGCGAAGCTTGTAAAGGCTCCTGCACCCTGATAACTATCGAAGAAAAGAAAGAAAACAAATCCATTGAAGTTGAATTTGTAGAAGTATAATTATCAGATCTAATAACAGTAAAACTTTAACTTATAATCAGCTCCAATCAAATTTGCCAAATTCTGTCAAGTGTAAGAGTTGCTTCTAAGAAACAACTGTGGAGTTTATCAAGTTTAAGAGCTGCATTTAAGAGATTTTCTCAGGTTCAGAAGTTTTATGTAAGGAGTCCTATAGATTAGAGAGTACTTCTAAGAATATTATACAGGCTTTCAATTATTCTAAATCCTTCTATTTTCAGGGACTAAATTCATTACCAGGGACATCCTTACTATCTAATTATATTTCGTTTTAGTTCCCCATTTACTTTATCTTACAAAAATGATAATAATATTCAAAATAATTCATGTTATTACTTACAGTTATTCACTTTACTACTCACAATTATTGACTTGCCTTCGTTATTTTATAATGGAAAAACAAAGCTTAAGCATGATGAAAAGAGCGTTTTGAAGGACACGTATAACAGTGCTCAGTGACAGATGCCTGAACAAGTGGGCAGATAGAATGCTTAAACAATTTAAGAAACGTTACATAAAAAGATCTTAGAACTTGACTCTGGATTTATAGATCGAAAAATGATAGAGGTTGAATTACGGGCACCATTGAAGATTTCGGTTTCGATCCAGTTTTTCTGGATTTTATGACAAAGCTGGCCATAGCCTTTCTGATCGGAATAATGGTAGGTATAGAAAGGGAGCAGAGGGGCATCGAGCACGAAATTTTTGCAGGTGTGAGAACTTACAGTATAACCTGTATAACAGGTATGTTAACCGCTCTTGTAAGCGGGGCAACAGGGCAGGGTTTTGTCTACGTAGCTACGCTCTTTTTTGGAGCAATCTGTGCCATAATCACCTATGCCAAGATCTTTCTCTTCAAACGGATCGGAGTAACTAGTCCTATAAGTCTCTTTTTCATTTTTGTTATGGGAATCCTTGTGGGCTATAACTATGGCCTGTATGCTATTATCTCTTCAATAGTTGTGGCTTTTCTTCTGATCCAGAAAAAGCCTCTTCATCAATTTGCAGGAAACCTGACAAAAGAGGAACTTTACAATGCAGTACAGTTTCTGGCCGTAGCTTTTATACTTTATCCAGTGATGCCGGAAAAAGAATTATTCGGGGTCATAAACCTGAGGTATGCAATCCTTATTGTAATTCTTGTTTCACTTATTAGTTTTTTAAGCTATGTGCTCCTTAGAAAATTTGGCACAAGGCGCGGGATATGTTATTCAGGTTTTGTGGGCGGCTTTGTAAACAGTGAGGCCACAACAGCCGCACTTGCAAGCCTTTCTAAACGAGTAGAGGAAATGGCCGATCCTGTGTTAACAGGAATCCTCCTCTGCAATATCTCAATGCTCATCCGGAACCTCGTATTAGCCCTGATCGTTGACCCTACTGGCAAGACAACTCTATTTATGCTTCCTCCTCAATCTATAATCATTCTTGGTTCCATAATAATAGTTCTTAAGTATAACAAGAAATTCTGTCCGATAGCAGGAGAAGAACTTAAAATTGAATCTCCCTTCTCGCTTGGTCAAGCGTTTAAGTTCGGGGCTGCTTTTACCATCATTCTTATAATAGGAAGCTTTGCCTATAAAATTGCAGGAACTGCAGGAATTTATGTAACTGCCCTGGGCGCCCTTGTTAGCAGTTCTGGAGTGATAGTCTCGGTAACCTTACTTGCCGTAGGTGGAAAGATTTCCTATGTGACTGCAGCAAACACTGCAGTGCTTGCAAGCCTTACTAGTACACTTAACAAAATTATATTGTCAAAAATTTCTGGTTCTTCCAACCTTTTTTCTCTTGCAAAAAACACTTTTGGGATAATTACTCTTATCGGAGCCCTTACTTTATTTTTGTGGAACAGTATATAAGAGAACCTTGAAGGATTTTTGTCTTCATAAAAAGATATCGGGTAATCTAATAGTTGTGCTCACGATCTAAAAAATCGGTGCTTACAATCTCGTAATTATCACTCAGTTACAGATATGTTTATATGGAGCAAAGTGATAAAAATAATTAATAAGTAATGATTGAGCTGATGAAAAGTGTGAAAGCAAGCAAGCTTCACAGGTTTAAAAAGAGTACTTGCTTAAAAGAGAATTATTCGAAAAGAGTGAAAAGTATATTTATATGTACAGATCATTTTGAAAACGAAAAATAGGATTGAAATCCTTTTTAAAAAATTGCAATACCACAAAATAATAGATTTATAAAGATCAGTAAAGATTGATAAATCAAGAGGCTAGTTTCGAATTGAATATTAGCTTAAAAATCGCATTAAACTTAGATTTGAGCATTAATTTCCGAAATATCACACAATGTAATATATGGGGAATAAAATGAAAACAAAAATAATTGTGCTGCTTCTTATATTTGGCACCATTTTACTCTCAGGATGCATGGGGAATGAACAGACCTCGACAAAGGAAAATGCAACTCCTGGAGAAAACGTAACTCCTGTGGAAAATACAACTGCTGTAGGAACATCTGAAGAAAACGTAACTATAGCAGAAAATAAAACCACGGAAGAAAATAAAACAACAGAAGAAAATAAAACAACAGAAGGAAATGTGACTACTGTAGGAACAGAAGGAAAACTTGGGATTTCATCTCCTGAAATTCAGGAAACTCCCTATATGGTAAGACTTGACAATAACAAAGCAAGTTCCTCAGGTTTTCAAATTAAAAAGAGCGAATCAGTTGCTTGGATAAATACGGAAGACAGTCCGAAAAGAGTCTTTACCCTTGTGAGTAAAGAGAATCTCTTTGAGAACAAAAGCCTTGTTTACAAGCGTGCTTTTACCTACACCTTCAACGAAACCGGAGATTATCACTTCAGTGTTGTCGGTAAACCCAGAATGGGTGTCAATGTTAGTGTGGCTGAACCTTGAAAAATGTTTACTGAGAACCAAAAAGTAGAAAATCAGGGAGAACTGGTTTAATAAAGCTTCAAATAATTTCATTATTCTAAAGAGAATTTAAAAATAATGGATAAGGACTTTACAGGAAAAACCGGTAAAATTCCTAGTTATCTATTTTTGGTAGTGGGTCTGAGTTATTGAAAACGTATACACAAAACTCTTTCTACATTTTTATTAAATAAGATGAATATACTTGTTTTTTCAGAATTGATCAACAACTCACGTACACGACCCTATTTTTTATATTTTTTAAATGGGCTTTCCGAGAAATACTTAAACTTTTATTTGCATCTCCTGGATCTATGAAATTTTACCACAATCGGTACAGGGAATTTTATTAGTAGATCTTCCTTTTATGGAGTAGCTAAGGATTACTATACATTTCAAGTTGACTTTTTTGGGTCAGGTGGAGCTTCAAAAGACTCTAAAACCTTTCTTGATACTGCGGATTTATGCTGTAAATGAGACATTTACTTATTTTCTAAATAACATGTAAAGTAACACTAATTTTAGTTTCTTGTTCTCTCAGGTACTGTCAAGTCGACGGATGTTTATGAATTTTTCCAGCTACAGTCAACCCTATAAAATGTCTAACACCCGTCAACTTGACAGTACCTTGTAAACCTCTGAAAACTTTAAACTTACTATTATCGTAAATAGGATTCATTTTAGATTGATAACCGTCTGATTGCAGATTTATTTCTGCTTATTTGCATATTTAATATCCCGTTCTAAGATTTAACATTTTTTAAGGGAAAATACCTAAGACTGAACTATTTTAGTCACTCTTTTGGCTTGAAATATCTTAATACAAGCTTTTGATGTAAATAAGACTAGCTTATCTACTTAATTGCGTTTGAGATCCTAGACTAAATAACCTGTTGAAATAAAAAAGAGTGCAAATCTATATATACATATAAATAATTTTTACTATATATAAATTAGCTGTGACTAAATAACTATCTGAATATGGTTTTATTCGCTTTGTTGCATGATTCAACAGGATTCTTGGTTCGTTTGAATCCTCTTTTACCCTCTAATAAACGGTGAAGCTTCGTAAAACGAATAAGTGTTGCAGGAATGCGCACTAATTAACCCACAGATTATATGCAGTTACCAGTTCGGGATAGACAGGCTAATTAATTCTGCAACAAGGCAGCTATACTTGAATCTGCATATTTTCAGAAGCTTCATCCAGGATGAATTATGACCTCGTTTGAACTATTTGAGAGGATCAAAGCTTATTGCTTCGATCCCTCAAAAATAGGTAAAACTTTAGGAAAATACCAAGCTTTACAGAAACAAAACACAACCGATCTTTCTTTGAACAGGTTCTTTCACCTGGTAATAATAGTAAAAGCAGTTCCGGAATTTCAAAACCAGACCTCTGAAAAGATGGCTTTACAGCACAAGGAGGGTCTGGAATGGTAAGTGATGAAGAAATGAAATCCGGGAGTATAGTGAGTCTGTTCTTGAAATTTGCCTTCCCAACCGTCGTGGCAGTTGTCATTGCTGGAATCCAGGGGATAATTGACGGCTTCTTTATAGGAAAAGCTATTGGGAGCCAGGGACTTGCAGGAGTCACTCTTGCCTATCCTGCTTATATGGTTATAGTTGCCATAGGAGTAATTATCGGGATAGGTGCATCTAGTCTTACGGCTCTGCAACTTGGAAAAGGGAATTTCAGCAGAGCTCTGGATATAGTACATAATGCTTTTTTCCTGTGTCTTCTTACAGGAGTAGTTTTTACTGTAGCTGGACTGATTTTTTGTGAAACCTCAATTAGTCTTCTTGGAGCCAGCGGTCCTGCTCTTGCTTTTGCCCGCGAGTACCTTAGGATCATCTTCATGGGCTCGATCTTTATGATCCTTACAATTGCCCTTGATCCGCTGGTTAGGAACGACGGGAAGCCCAGGCTCTCTATGAATATCATGATTGCAGGAGTAGTCATGAATCTCGTGCTTGACTATCTTTTTATAATGCGTATGAACATGGGAATGTCAGGTGCTGCCATTGCTACAGTAATTTCCTTTGCTCTTCCGGCAATACTGCTCACGAATTACCTTTTTAGCAGCGAGGCAAAATTGAGACTCCGGCTTAAAGCCATGAAATTCAAATTCGGGGCCCTGCTTCAGATCCTTAGAGCCGGCCTTCCGTCTTTCGTGATGCAGTTTTCACTGGCTCTCGTACTCTTCGCACACAATTACATGTTGCTCAGGTATGGTTCCGAGCTTGCGGTCTCAGCCTATGGCATTATAGGATATGTCTTTTCAATTTTCTCTATGCTTTTTGAAGGAATAGCTCTGGGAGTGCAGCCAATTATAGGCTTCAATTATGGAGCTGGCTATTACGAAAGAGTTTCAAAAACCTTGAAACTGACAATGCTTTCATGTATCCTTATAGGAGTTATCGGATTTTTGCTAATCTACGCCTTTCCGGAAAGAGTGGTGCAAATCTTCAGCCAGGATGACTCCGAGCTTCTGAAAGTTACGCTACAAGGAATGAAGATTTTTATATTCTCTTTGCTTGTTGAAGGTATTGTGCTCCTCACTGCTATATATTACCAGTCGATAAATAAGGTCAGGGAAGCGCTCTTCATTTACTTGGGAAAGATTTTTGTTGTTCTCCTCCCTCTGCTCTTTATCCTGCCAATTTTCTTCGGCCTGGATGGAGTCTGGTCTGCATCTCCGACTACGGAATATATAATGGCATTGGTAGCGCTGGTCATGCTTTCGAAGGAGTTTAAGTTCCTCAGGCATAATGTAAAGGCAGAAAAGAAGCAACGAACTGTTACAAAATCACTACCAGTAGTCAGAAACATTGGAACAGTCGAAGTTGAGAAGAATCCCAGACTCGCTACTTTCAAGCCTGCTGAAAAAAGGGAGATCACGTTAGATACTCCTCCCTGAAACCCCATTTTTAAAGATTAAAATAAGGAATTAGATGGAGGCAAACGTCCCTCGATTTTGCTGTAAAATCTTTTTTATTTTTATGCTAGTGTCAGTTAATACTATTTTGCCATTTCACTTTTTTGAGATTCATTATCTCTTGACTCTAGTTTTGAACATGAATATTTACACCTGATTCAATGCGTACCGTTTTAAAAGTTGCTCTTTTTCGTTTTCTTTCTTCCGCGTAGTTGATGAGTAGTTCTTCTTTTATCTTTTTTTCAGCAGGTAACTTAATAGGTAATACCTAAAGAATAAATATTTTGAAAATTCTTCTGGAATCAGATGCTAAGATGTATATATCTTAAGGAAAATAGTTTAGTATGTTAAACTCAGAGTTAAAGTTAGAATGCAAACTAAAAAAGGGTAAGATATAAAAGAAAAACGTTGATCTCGATGACAGACAAAGGAAATATGAGAAAAAAAAACCTTAATGTAGAGAGACTTGTAAGCTACCTTCTGCCAGTAACTATATTTTCTCTGGCTTTATGGACTCTGGATAGACAGGTACATCATTTGCATTCGATGTATATTGTCAAAAGTATTGCCAGTACTCCACTGAAACATATTGAGCTTGCATTCTTCTTAACTTTTGTAAGTTATTTTATTTTAACAAGTTACGATTACCTGGCAGTTCGTCATATTAACCACCCTTTGCCTTATAAGCAGACTGCTAAGGCTTCTTTTATCAGCACATCGATAAGTTATAGCATTGGTTTTAATATACTGACAGGTAGTTCTCTCAGATATAGATTATATTCGAGATATGGATTTGAACTACGCCAGATCTGGGACATCATAGTTTTTTGTATTTCCACTTTCTGGATCGGTTTTTGCTTTGTTGGAGGCCTGCTTTTCACATTTTATCCTGTCAAGCTGTCTGACTACGCACCCGAGATCCCTATTCAGTTAAATGTCATCGGAATTCTACTACTGCTATTTGTTATTGTTTATTTTGTTCTCTCGTTCAGGAAACGAAATCTCACGATTAAAGAATATGAGATCAAGATTCCTGAACCAAAAGTAGCTTTCTTACAGCTTGCCTTATCTTCAATAGATTACCTGATTTCGGGAAGCATTATCTATTTTCTTCTGCCTTCAAATCCACATCTTACCCTGCTTCATGTACTTGTATTCTTTGCACTGGCGCAGATAATAGGTCTTATAAGTACTGTACCTGGAGGACTGGGAGTCTTTGAGACCCTTATGCTGTTTATGCTGGATCCATATTTCGCCGCAGTTGACATAGTAAGACCACTTCTTCTCTTCAGAGCAATTTACTATTTTGTTCCTTTTCTGATCGGGTTCCTGGCCCTCATTTTCTATGAATATGAAGAGAGAGCCGAATTACTCAAAAAAGTTGGAAAAGCTACCTATTTAAACCTTTCAGAACTGACACCTCAAATCTTTTCTGTTCTTACTTTTCTTGGAGGCATTTCCCTTCTTTTATCTGGAGCCCTGCCTTCAAATCCCAAATATCTCCACGATCTCACTTACATTGTTCCTTTGCCCCTTATAGAAGTGTCCAGATTTTTTGGTAGCATAATGGGTGTATTACTCCTGCTCCTCTCAAACGGACTCTGGAAAAGAATCGATGGAGCTTATATCCTCTCCCTTGCCGTTCTTTTCATGGGTGGGATTTTTGCTCTCCTTAAAGACTTTAATTATGCTGAATCTCTGGTTCTTTTTGCCATATTTTTCTTTTTGCTCCCGTACAGGAAATATTTTTACAGAAAATCTTCGCTTATACACCAGTCGTTTAGCGTAAAGAATATAATTGCTATAACTCTGGTGTTTGTAAGCTTCGTCTGGCTTGGGTTTTTTTCGTACAGAAATGTAGAGTATTCAAACGAGCTCTGGTGGCAATTTGGGATTAATTCCCAAGCATCAAGCTTTTTAAGGGCGACAGTTGGAGTTTTCTTCCTGCTGTTGGTTTTTGGAACCATAAAGATGTTGAGTCCATTTTCCAAAGATATTCATATGCCAGGAAAAGAAGATATAGAACTTGCAAAAACAATTATTAACCAAAGTTCCGAAACCTCAGGAAACTTAGTATTTGAAGGAGACAAATATCTGCTCTTCGATGATGAAAAAAAAGCTTTTTTGATGTACGGGATTTCTGGAAAAACCTGGATTGCAATGGGAGATATGGTTGGAACCAGTACTCAGGCAAAAGAGCTTATTTGGGATTTTTATGAGATGAGTAAACTACACCAGGGTAGGGCTGCCTTTTATGAGGTGAGTGAAAAATATATTCCTGTTTATCTTGACCTTGGCTTGACCCTGATAAAAATTGGGGAAGAGGCAAAAGTTCCCCTTGAATCTTTTACACTGGAAGGAAGTGCAAGCAAAGATTTCCGCTATACAATAAAGAACGTAGAGAAAAAAGGATATAAGTTTGAAATTGTTTCTCCTGAAGGAGCCGTAGGTCTCATGCCTGAACTAAAACGGATTTCTGATGCCTGGCTGAAGATGAAAGCAGGAAAAGAAAAAAAGTTTTCAATTGGGTATTTTGATGAGAAATACCTGAGCAATTTCCCAATTGCCCTTGTCAGAAGCGAAGCTGAAATCGTTGCTTTTGCAAACATATGGACTGCAGCAGAAAAGGAAGAACTTAGCGTTGACCTTATGCGCCATAGCCCTGATGCCCCTGACCGGACAATGGAATACCTTTTTGTCAAGCTCATGCTCTGGGGAAAAGAAAAAGGATACAAACGTTTTTCCCTTGGAATGGCCCCCCTTTCAGGGCTTGAAAATCGGCAGTTTGCCCCGATATGGAATAAAATTGGATCTATAATTTTTACTCATGGAGAACACTTTTATAATTATAAAGGACTTCGAGATTTTAAAGAGAAATTCAATCCTGTTTGGAGCCCTAAATATGTTGTGCTTCCCAAAGGGTTCAAGCAGGGCATTGCCTTAAAGGATATAGCAACTCTTATTTCTGGAGGAATGAAAGGGATTTTCTCAAAAGAAAGCAAAAGTGCAGCAAGCCACATAGGACATCAGGTCCCTGAAAAATTGGCTGAATAATTTTTTAAATATTTTGCCGGCTGGAGGTTTCTTTTTAGCCTATTTTCCAGCTGAATATTTCTCTTTTAATCTATAGTCGTAGATTCCAATCGGACTGGCCGTGATAATTTGAAAATCAAAAATCAAGTTTGAGAGGTCTTTTTATTTTGTAATGCAGCTTATGGAAAGTTTCTATATATTCCAAAAAATCCAAGAAATGTTGATTGAAATAAACGTATTTATATTCTAGAGTACAGTTATAAAGCTGATCAAGAATGAGGTTTGACACTTTAATACGCAGTTTTTTAATAGCTATTTTAGTACCACTTATAGTAGTAATTACAGAGGCAGCTTATTATGGCCTGCATCCTGCGAACACGTCTGCCATCAGTAGTGTTGGTTATTCTATTACCAGTCCATTTTTTAATAATTACTCAGATCTAACCAGCCCTGTAAACCTGACAATACTCGCTATAATATCAATTTCTACCTTTGTGATAGCTTTAATCAAAATATCTAAACAAGAGCATAAAAGATATGGATAAACTCAGCAACTGATACAATGTATAAGGATCTGACAAAACGATACATTAGCCTTGAAGGATAAAATTTAAATAACTTTTTGCTGCTCTTCAAATAGCGACGGCATTTGCTTGATAATATTGTTGGTTTTTTACTTCATTTTTTCAAGGTATTAGGTAATTTCATTTTTATTCATATTATAAGTAGCCGGTTCCAGCCACGCATTTGTGTAGGAAAGTAATGACAAAAGATGCCATTAGGCTGCGTTGGCTATTATATCGGATAAACAAAAAATCTTCATTCCCAGCTTAAAAACTTTGATAGCCAGCTTAAAAATTTACAAAAAATTAACAACTCGATATATGGTCTCTTCTTTTAACCTGATGTAGCGCGGTGGTCAGAATATTTAGGATTCCTGCCTGCTGTCCAGGAAGAATGGTCATTAATAAATTAGATAATAAATGACCCTTACTCTCTATTTTAATTTATTTCTATCAGCCCGAATCAACTTATTTAAATTCTCAAGATTTTCCTTTATATTTTCTGTATAGATATCCTGTATTCTCATATATCGTGAACTTCAATCCGATCCTTGTCCATAAAGATTCTTTCAAATTAAAGGTTTTTCTAATCAACGTCTGAAGAAAACGTTTAAAAATAATCAGAATGTATCTACTGTTAAAGAATTTTAATAAACTGTGCAGAAGGAAAAAATAAGTGAGAAATAAAGAAAAGTTATATTCGATATCAACATGTTTTCTGGTTTTCATTTTCTTAATCTCCATATCATCTCCGGCATCAGCAAAGGAAATTACGGTAGATGATGTGGAGGAAGCTGATTTTTTATCAATTCAAGAAGCAGTAAACAATTCATCTCCTGGAGATGTGGTTTTAGTTTCTCCAGGAATTTATAACGAAAATGTGGATATAGAGATTCAGAATATAAGCGTCCTTTCGGAGTCTGGAAATCCCAAAGACACTTTTATTCAAGCCTTTAATGTAAGCACGAATAACATTACTGTAAGCGGATTTAGTATTGAGGAAATCTTAAACTTGCGAGGGTATAGTGGCTATTATTACTATCCAGTTGAAAACTGCACTGTTAAAAATAATGTTTTGAAATCGGGTATTTATAGTAATGAATGTTGCAACTCAACTATTGAAAAAAATATAATTTTAAACTCAGGTATCAGTCTATATGGTCCTGGTACAGGGTCTTTTACAATTTCTGACAATTTAATTGTTAATGGAAGCATAGATTCTCATCTTGGACCAAATATTTATTTGCTTAATAATACTCTTTTAAACAGTGGCATGGGGTTGGGGGAAGGTGGTTACAATAAAATTATTGGAAATTATGTTTCAAACAGTTATGGAATTGGCCTCTGGGAATCTGGTTCCAATGATATAGAAAATAATACTGTTGTAAATTGTAGTAACGGCATCCATATGGAATTTCTCTCATCGCAGAACATAATTAACAACAACACCCTGATTTATAATGATAAAGGAATTTTGGTTGGAGGACATGTGTCAGGTGGAAACTCAATATCAAATAACACAATTTTAAACAGCAATATAGGGATATTGTTGAGCGGTTCAAGCGCTGTAGGAAACCCAGCAGGACGTAATTCACTTTTAAATAATACTATTTCAAACAACAGTATTGGGATACTGTTCGAGGGTTATTCTTCTAATAATCTGGTGACAAATAATAGGGTGGAACTAAACAAGCAATATGGAGTATACATCAACAACGTTGGATGTGGAGCGCGGTATGGTACCACTAACCAGTTCTATAATAATATATTCAATAATACGATCAACTTCTTTAACGACACGAGTAATTATACAAATGACTATACGAGCATCTATACAGGCAATTCCTATACTGCACAACCAATAGACAATGAAACCGGAGTAATTCCTGTTGCTTGGAATACTACAAAAACTTCAGGCACTAACATTGTAGGTGGATATTATATTGGTGGCAATTACTGGGCAAAGCCAGATGGAACTGGTTTTTCCCAGACCTGTGAAGATTCAGATAGGGATGGAATTTGTGATTTGTCCTATAATATTAACGGAAGTGATATCGACTATCTCCCACTTACAACACTTCCTATGCAGCATGTAGATGGTCAATTTACCATTAAAGAAACTCCAATCGTTACCAATGAATCGGATCAGCAGTATCCTATTATCTATGGGAATAGCATAGTATGGATGGATTGGCGCAATGGGGATAATTACAACAAAAACACCAATATCTACATGTATGATCTATCCACTTCCAAGGAAATCCAGATTACCACCGATGAAGCAGATCATTACTTTCCTGCCATTTACGGCGATAGGATAGTGTGGGCGGACAATCGCAATGGAAATGAGGATATCTACCTGTATAATATCACTACTCACAAAGAGACTAAGATCACCGACAAAAAATCATCAAAGGGATTTCCTGCTGTCTATGGGGATAGAATAGTATGGCTAGATAATCGTCATGGAAATCGGGATATCTACATGTACGATCTCTCCACTTCCAAGGAAACCCGGATAACTACCAATGGAACAGCATGGAGGACTGCAATCTATGGTGATAAAATTGTGTGGATGGATGGGCGCAATGCAAATTGGGATATCTATATGTACGACCTATCTACTTCCAAGGAGACCCGGATCACCACCAATGGATCAAGTTATGAATATCCTGCAATCTATGGGGACAGAATAGTATGGGAAGCCGACTCTGATATCTACCTGTATAATATCACTTCCCACAAAGAGACTCAGATAACCACAAATGAATCAGAACAACATGATCCAGCTATCTACGGAGATAGGATAGTGTGGACAGATTATCGTAATTTCGTTGAGACCAAATTTCCGATTGACTATCCCACTCCTGATATATATATGTATAATCTCTCCACTTCCAAGGAAACTAGACTTACTAAAAGCGGATCAGCCCGCAATCCTTCAATCTACAATGACAGGATAGTGTGGGAAGATTGGCGAAACGGAAACTTCGACATCTTTTACATGTACATTCTCCCAGAGAGAGAATTAGAAACAAAGATACCTATTGCAAATTTCAGTAGTAATGTAACCGAGGGATATGTACCCCTTTCTGTGCAGTTCACAGATATATCAGAAAATGCAACAGAATGGAGCTGGGACTTTGACAATAACGGGAAACCTGAATCTTCAAATAAAAATCCTGTTTATGTGTACAATTATCCCGGAATCTATACCGTTAACCTGACAGTAAGGAATGAACATGTCATTGACTCAAAAACTGCCGTAATAACCGTAAATACAAGGATTAATTCAGGCAGTGGAAGCAGTGGGGGAAGTGGCGGGGGTGGTGCTGGTGGTTCTTCTGAACCTGCGAAAAACATTGAAGTGAAGGAACTTTCGCAGGTATTTATCATAAACGGAAAAACTGTAAAGTTTGATTTCCCAAAGAATAGTACTTCTGTGGTATACATAAGCTTTGACACAAAAAAGACAGCTGGCAAAGTAACAACCACTGTCGAGATGCTGAATAATAAATCCTCTCTAGTATCCGAACTGCCTGAAGACAAGATCTACAAGTCCTTCAACATCTGGGTAGGAAACAGTGGGTTTGCAAATGCAGGAAATCTAGAAAACGCAGTCGTATGTTTCAAGGTTGATAAAACTTGGATACAGGATAAAAACATAAACCCTTCTTCTATTATCTTAAACCGGTACAGTGAAAAGAAGTGGAACAAACTTCCAACTAACCTACTAAAACAGGATGACAGATATCTCTATTTCACAGCTATAACTCCGGGTTTCTCTCCATTTTCAATTACAGGTAAGACTATAGAAAAAGAAACCGAAACTGGAATAAAGCCTTCAACTGAAACTAAAATGTATCCCAAACCTGATACTCAGAATTTGGAACGAAATGGTACAGGCTCAGGAGTTGAGCCAAAGTATAAAGAAGGAAAAAATGCAAACCTTACTTTGTTTGCAATGATTTGCGTGATAGGTTGTCTAATTATTATACTTTATTATAAAGTAAATAACAAATAGTGAATTTAAGGTAGAGTTGATATAATCGGATTGTGTCCATGAGTTAGTGACCAAACCTGACAAAAAGGGCATATTGGCTTTGTTTGGTCAGGTTGGAGAACTATTCTTTTGTTTGCAGTTCTCAGTAGATTGACCTAAGATCTACCATTAACTGTTGACAGCTATTAATTACTAAACAAGATTTGGTAGAGAGCTTAATGATGGTGCCCTTTGCTTTTTGAAGGTTAACTGAGCTTTTCTTAGTTAACTAAACCTTCCGATAAGCGCGCTTATGCTTTCACTCGTAACCATACCTATTACGTGGTTCCCAGAATCAATTACAGGAAGCGCGGAGATTGAGTAGTCCTCCATTATTGAGGACGCAGTCTCTATCTTTTCACCTGCGTATACGTATTTCACATCGCGGGTGATTATCTCATCTAATCCAGTAATTTTGCAGGCAACGGCTTTTGTAATATCCCATGAAGTAACTATGCCTTCAAGTTTTCCGTCTTCGGATACGACAGGTAGATGGTTTACCCTCTTTTTAACCATAAGTACTGAGGCATTTTCTATTGTTTCGTTTCTAGAAACCGAATAGAAATTCTGATACATAATGTCGCCTACAAGAATCTGCGAAAGAAATCCTCTTATAAGGTAGTTAATCTGTCCTTCTTCAAGCAGGAAAGCATCGTGTCCGTACTGAGACCTGATTTCCTCGTATTTGGCATCAACCCCGTTTGCAGTAAGTGCCGATACGATTTCCTGGGATTGATAGGGAGGATAAAGCCAGTCTGAAGTTATAGCAATCACAAGGTATTTTGCAGTAATTCCGGAAAGACCTTCTATAAGAGACCCGTTTTTTGAAAGGTCAAAAAAATCCACAGCTTTTGTAATATAAAGGTAGGAATTAGCATCAAAACGTTTAGTAAAGGTATTTCCCTGGTGATTCAGGTAGCTTTCGACCTGAAAATTCGAGAAATGGTCAGGAAAAGTATCTGAAGAGATTTTGGGTAGATCTGTACCATCTGTACCTGTTTTCTCCTGCTGGTCTCTTCCAAATTTCTTCTGCATAGAAGCATCGCTGAGATATGTAATGTGACCTATCATGCGGGCAAGGGCCAGACCCTGGACAGGGATTTCCTTTCCGTAATAATTTCCCCCGTTCCATTTTGGGTCGTCAGTTATGGCTTTTCTGCCAATTGCCCCGAATGCAATTTGCTGAGGAGTTGACAATGCGGTTGTTGCTATTGCAATAGCTTTTTTAACTATTTCAGGATAGCTGACTGTCCATTGAAGTACCTGCATTCCACCCATTGAGCCGCCTGCAACTGCAAACAGCTGTTTCACTCCCAGGTGCTCAACAAGTTTTTTCTGGGCATTTACCATATCTGCAATAGTGAGTACAGGAAAAGAGATCCCGTAAGGTTTTCCGGTTTCAGGGCTAATAGAAGATGGGCCTGTAGAACCTTTACATCCTCCGATTATGTTTGAACAAACGATACAATATTTTTCCGTATCAAAGGCTTTGTTTGGGCCAATTACGATGTTCCACCAACCTGACTTTTTGTCGCCTGCATGAAATCCAGCAGCATGGGCATCACCGGTAAGAGCATGGCAGATCAGAATAACATTACTCTTATCTGCGTTCATCTTCCCATACATCTCATACTCTATTTTGACATGGGAGAGAGTCTTTCCGCTCTCAAGCCTGAAAATTCCGGGGATTTCATAGTTCATTGAACAGACTATCCCAAGATTCTGGCCTTTTTTTCCTGAAAAAAAATTTTTAAAGGAAGGAATCTGGGTAGAAGTTTCCATGCTCAAACCTCGGAAAGTGCCTGCTCAATATCGGCAATAAGGTCCTTTTCATCCTCAATTCCAATGGAAAGCCTGATAAAGTCCTCAGTTACTCCACAAGCCGCCTGCTCTTCCTTTGATAGTTGTTCATGGGTGGTTGAAGCCGGATGGATTACAAGGCTTTTTGCATCCCCGATATTTGCGAGGTGAGAAAAGATTTCAAGCCCTTCGATAAACTTTTTGCATTCTCTTTCTCCACCTTTGATTCCAAAGCCTATTAGTGCACCATATCCTGACTTCAGGTATTTCTTTGCAAGTTTATGACTACCGTGGGATTTCAGTCCAGGATAGGAAACCCAGGAGACCTTAGGATGTTTTTCCAGGAATTTTGCAACTTCCAGGGCGTTATCACAGTGTTTCTTCATTCTAAGCGGTAATGTTTCAAGCCCTAGAGTAAACAGGAACGAATTAAAGGGAGAAATGCATGCTCCAGTGTCCCTAATGAATTGCACTCTGGCCTTTGCGATAAAGGCGGCCTTTCCAAAAGCTTCCTTATATTTCAGACCGTGATATCCCGGATCAGGCTCGCAGATTTCAGGGAATTTTTCAGGGTCCCAGTCAAAATTTCCGGAGTCAACAATTACCCCTCCTATAGAAGTTCCGTGACCGCCAATGAATTTGGTTGCCGAATACACAACGATATCAACTCCATGTTCAATTGGCTTTAAGATCAGAGGAGAAACCGTATTGTCCACAACAACGGGAATTCCTGCTGCATGGGCAATCTCTGCGAGTTTCTCAAAGTCAGGTATATCAAGGCCGGGGTTTCCTATTGATTCCACATAAAAGGCTTTTGTTTTTTCAGAGATCGCATTTTTGAACTCCTCAGGCTTACCGACGTCTACAAATTTTACAGTTCTTCCTAACTTGGGGAAAGTATAATTGAAAAGCTCGTAGGTTCCTCCGTAAAGCTTATCTCCTGAAACAATCTCATCTCCAGGTCTTGTAAAAGTGAGCAGAGCAGTTGTAATTGCAGCCATTCCTGAGGCTACTGCAAGAGCGCCTACGCCTCCTTCAAGAGCAGCTATTCTTTTCTCAAACACATCGGTTGTGGGGTTCATAAGGCGTGTATAAATATTACCTTCTTTTCTGAGCCCGAAGAGGTCGGCAGCTTCCTCAGCATCTTTAAATACATATGCTGCAGTCTGATAAATTGGAACTGACCTTGCTCCTGTGGTCGGGTCAGGTTTTGCGCCTGCATGCACGGCAAGAGTAGAAGCTCCAAAGCTCTCAAACTTCTTTTTTGTACAACATTTCTTTTTTTCCTTACATTTTTCTTCATTCTGGTTTCTGTTTTCTTTCGTCATCTTATCTAACCTCAAGACTAAATTTTTCTACTATCCTACCGGCCTATTTCTTAGCATTCTTCGATCTGTTTCTTATTAACGATCTTTAAGAGTCAGGAATGAGAATCGAACTCACGTATCTCCGGGTTGCAGCCGGAGGCATAGCCTCTCTGCCATCCTGACACTCTCACTCTCTTTACATATGGTCACAATTACGACCACATCTTCACGATTGTGATGCTAGTATAAATAATTATCGCTGATAATAAGAAAAGCGTATCAATATATAAACGAATATTACTATAAGTAATATACCCTATTTACTTTGCAAAAAAAGTAATGGAAAAGACTCTGAAACCTTTTCCTTTAATTTAATTTCCACTAATCTCAAGCATTCTATCCAGAGCTTTTCTGGCTTTCACTCTTATATGTTCCGGAACATGGATTTCATATTCCATATTCTGCAGGCTATTAAGAATAGACTCAAGGGTGATTTTCTTCATATTGTAGCAAAAAGTCTTTTCCGATGCAGGATAAAATTTCTTATAAGGGTATTTCTTTCCTAAGCTTCGAACAATTTCCCTTTCGGTCCCTATTATAAATTCCGTAGACTCTGAACTTTCTACATCTCTTATAATTCCTGAAGTGCTGAAAATCCCATCTGCAAAGCTCAGAACTTCAGGCCTGCATTCAGGATGCGCAAGAAATTCAGCATTAGGGTACAGATTTTTCAGTTCTTGTATATTCTCAGCACTGATGTTATCATGAACATGGCAAAATCCGGGCCAGAGATGTATCTTCTTATCAGTATGAAGGGATACAAAAGCTCCCAGATTCTTGTCTGGAATAAATATAATCTCTTGTTCTTCTATTGAATTTACTACATTTATCGCATTTGCCGATGTACAGCAAATATCGGATTCGGCTTTTACGGCTGCAGAGCTGTTCACGTAGCATACGACTGCGGCTTCAGGACGTTTTTCTTTTGCAGCTCGCAGAGACTCCACAGTAACCATGTCCGCCATAGGACAGCCTGCATCAGGTACTGGTAAAAGGACTGTCTTTTGAGGAGAAATAATTGCTGCCGATTCTGCCATAAAATGAACACCTGCAAAAACTATAATATCGGCTTTTGAATTAACTGCGGCTTTACAAAGAGAAAGAGAATCGCCGACAAAATCCGCAACTTCCTGAACTTCGCTTCGGGTGTAAAAGTGGGAAAGAATTACTGCATTCTTTTCGGCTTTGAGTTTTTTTATTTCTTCGATAATTAACTCGTTTTCCATAATGATCTTATTCCTCATAACAGGAGTTGTTTTTCATACTGAAGAAATGACCTGCAAAAACTATTTTCCTATTTCTGGACCAATATATATTCTTACCGTAAATACTGGGCATTTAACTTTTTTGAAATTTTTAAAAATAGTGTTGGACAAATAATAAATTCAAAGAGTGATCAAAGGAAGAATAATAAATTAAGAGGTAAATAAAAGACAAATAATAAGTTAAGGAGTAAGTGAAAGGAAAATGAAAGATGAATTCATTAATAACTTCATTTTCTTTTATTAACCCCACAGACCGGACAATTCTCGGTTTTATTAATCTTCAGTTCACTGAAAGAGCATGAAAGTCCGTCCCATAATAAAAGGCGATTTTCCAGAAGCTTTCCCTGTCCTGTTAAGTACTTAATTGCTTCATTAGCCTGGATTGAACCTATTACCCCTGGAGTTGTTCCAAGTACTGGAAATACTTCTTTTTTAAAGGATGTTGGAAAAATACAGCAAAGACATGGCGTTTTTCCCGGAATTATTGTTGTTGCCTGGCCTCTGTATCCTGAAACCGCTCCATGAATTAAAGGTATATTCCTTTCCACCGCAAGCCTGTTCAGTAAATGCCTTGTATCAAAATTATCCAGAGCATCTATTATCAGGTCACAGGGAGGAACTACTAAGTCTGCATTTTCGTCGGTGATTTTTTCTCTGATTGTCTCGACTTTTATTTCTGGATTCAAGGAAAGAAGCTTTTCCTCTGCGGACTTGACTTTCTCTCTCCCAACATCTTTTTCATGATGGAGAAACTGCCTGTTAAGGTTACTTAATTCAACCGAATCAAAGTCTGCAAGTATTATTGTCCCAATCCCTGCAACTGCAAGGTAGGTGGAAACTGGAGATCCCAGTCCTCCTGCACCGACAACAAGCACTTTTGCTTTTTTTAATTTCTCCTGGCCTTCCTCCCCAAAAAGCATTATCTGTCTGATATATTTTTCTGCTGTATATTTCTCCATTTATATGCTCCGGGATTTCAATATACTATAGTTTTATAGTTTTCAAGAGCCGGTCACAAGAGCCAGGATTACTCTTTCCACGGCTCAAGCCCTTTTTTCTTTAGATAATTATTAATTGCTTCATGGATCGCCTCTTCTGCAAGCATTGAACAGTGCATTTTTATTGGAGGAAGTCCGTCAAGGGCTTCTGCAACGGCTTTGTTTGAAAGTTTCCAGGCCTCTTCAAGGGTTTTTCCTTTAATCATTTCGGTTGCCATACTGCTTGATGCAATTGCAGCTCCGCATCCGAAGGTCTGGAACTTCACGTCCACAATCCTATCATCCTCAACCTTGAGGTAGATTTTCATTATATCTCCGCATGACGGGTTCCCAACCTCTCCTACACCATCACTGTTCTCAATGCTCCCCATATTTCTCGGGTTTGAAAAATGATCCATTACTTTAAGGCTGTAATCCATAAGTCGCTCTCCAATGTTATTTTTTCAATAATAGGATTTCTTTCAGATTGTTTCAATACAAATATCTTCAGAGTAGATTTTGTTCAAGTCTCTTTATAACGCTCTTGAATTCCTTAACATCGTGCACTGCTACTTCTTAAATAGTTCTATACTCTGTAGGGGTAAGTGGGGACATATTTCTTAACCTCTGAACTATATCAGGCAGAACTTCAAGCACCCTGTCTACATCTTTTTCGGAATTCATACTTCCGAGGCTAAGCCTGAGTGAACCATGAACGATTTCATGTGGAACTCCACAGGATGTGAGCACGTGTGAGGGCTCAAGAGAAGAAGAATTGCATGCACTTCCGGTAGATGCGAAAATTCCTTTTGCGTTCAGCAGCAGTAGAAGTGATTCGCCCTCTATATATTCAAATGTGATATTCACGTTATTTGCAAGTCTCTGCATGGGATGACCATTTAGGTGAGTTTTCGGGATTTTCAAAAGGCCTTCAACAAGGCGATCTCTCAATTTCAGAAGGGTTTTATTTGATTCTTCACTTTCGGCTGTTGCAAGCTCTATAGCTTTTCCAAGACCTACTATAGCAGGTACATTTTCCGTTCCAGCCCTGCGCTTCCTTTCCTGGGCCCCGCCGTGCAGAAGGTTTTCTATTTTTATTCCTTTTCGTATGTAAAGGGCTCCACAACCCTTTGGACCCCCAAATTTGTGTCCTGAAAGGGAAAGAAGATCAATATTCATTTTTTTAACATCAATAGGAACATGACCAATTGCCTGTACCGCATCCGTATGGAAATAGATCTTTTTCTCTTTAGCAATTTTTCCGATTTCCTCTACAGGCTGAATCGTTCCAATTTCGTTGTTCGCAAGCATTATGGAAATAAGAATAGTGTCATCTCGAATAGCCTTATTCAGTTCCTCAGGAGATACCATTCCATATTTGTCTACAGGCAGGTATGTTACCTCAAATCCCTGTCCTTCCAACCAGGCACAGGTATGCATTACTGCGTGATGTTCTATAGAGGAGGTAATTATGTGTTTTCCTTTTTCCTTTTTTGCAAAGGCTACCCCTTTAATTGCCCAGTTATCGGATTCCGTGCCTCCTGATGTGAAATATATTTCGTTTTCTTCAGCCCCGAGAGCATCGGCAACCTTTTTTCTTGCATTGTCTATTGCATGTTTTGAGACTTTTCCTATCTCATAAATCGAAGAGGGGTTTCCGAAATTCTCGGTCAAGTAAGGGATCATCTCTTCAACAACTTCCTTTCTCACAGGCGTTGTAGCCGAGTTGTCCATGTAAATGGTCTTGTCTTGAACTGTCACACTTACACCTTCACAATTGTGAATATTCATGACATCAGGATTATATAAGTTTTATTGTAGAATAAGCTATCTATAAAAATATCTCATGTGTAAACCAGAAATCCTATGTCAAAAGTTGAGATATTTCAACAGAATAATATAGAATAAGTTTAACTATATCATTAATATTCAAGTATTATATAAATATTTTAAAATTACAGTAATAGATTTGGAAATATAATTATTTTATTTAAGGTTTAATAGATCAAAATGGAGCAACTATGCCTGGATTCACAGAAGTAGAAAATCGGATCTTAGCAAAATATAAGTTAGATCTTGAGTTATCTAGGAGCCTTAGTTCAATTCGTGAGGTAATGGAAAGTATCTGGGCACATGAGGCACCTAGAATTGTACAGGACTTTACAGATCACGGTGAAGAACACAGTCAAAGAGTTGCTTATTTTGCAGAAAAGTTACTTCAGATAAACCCAGATGCAAATTTTACTCCGAATGAGATTTATCTACTTCTCGCAGGTATTTATTTGCATGATATCGGAATGCAATGTGACGTTGTCCAATATCCTGAAATAAAAACTAAAGCTGAAAGTCTTCTAGGTGCGGAATTCAATGAAACGTTTACCGCAAAAACAACAAATGAATATTCTATAGAACAGCAGAAAGAAATTCGTAAGAATCATCATCTTCTTTCAGCAGCTTGGATTGACTACTTATATGAAGGGAAAGATCCATTATTATCCCCTGGTATAAAAAGTATACCTTTTGATCTTGTGGACGATTTAATGGATGTATGTAAATTCCACTCAAAATTATCAATTAATGATTGTCCTGATTATTTTAGTGGTGATCCTAATAGTCGCAAAAAGTTAGTTGCTTCACTTCTGCGTTTTGCTGATGAACTTGATATAGGTAGTACACGTGTAAAAATCAACACTGTAAAGATATTTTCCATAACCCTTGAGAATAGTGTTTACTGGTGGTTACATAATTATACCAAAATCAATTTTGTTGATTCTAACAAGGTCTGTTTAAAAGTTGATTTGTGTCCTGAGGACTTTAAATTATATGGTTCCTTTGTGCGTGAAGACTATGTTACTAATTTTAAAAACAAAAATAAACCTGTCTTAGATGTCATTGTTGGAGCAAGAATTCCCATTATAATTGATAACAAATCTGATGTTGTGGTTCATCCCCGTGCTGAGAAGTTTCCACCTGAAATAACTGCTGTTCTTGATGAAAAGATGAAGAAAACTGATTCTTCGAAGCCTGGAACTTCATCTAATGAAGATCCTGATTCCAAACCTGTACAAAATTTGCCTCTTCAGCATGACCAGAAATCAAAAACTACAATATCAAATGTTCCCTATTCAAGGAATACTCGTTTTACAGGGCGTGAAGAGAAATTAAAACAAATCCATGAGGCTCTTCTTTCAGATAATTCGGTTGCTGTATCTCAACCCATTGCAGTATGCGGACTTGGAGGTATTGGGAAAACACAAACTGCGGTTGAATACACCTATCGTTATTGTGCTGAATATGAATATATATTCTGGATAATGGCTGATTCGGAAGATTCAGTTATTTCAGGCTATGTGGGTATAGCAAATTTATTAGATCTGCCTGTGAAAAACGATTCTGACCAGAACCTTATAGTTTCTGCTGTGCTAAACTGGCTTAAAACTAACGGAAACTGGTTGCTGGTTTTCGACAACGCAGATGAACCTTCAGTCCTAAAAAATTTAATGCCTTTTGATACAAAAGGACATGTATTACTAACTTCAAGAGCACATTTTTTTGAAGAGCTGGATATCACAAACCAGATTGAAATGGAAAAAATGACTCCTGACGAGGCTCGAGATTTTTTCATAAAGCGTACTGGGCATGAAAACTTAAAGCCTTCAGAACTTAAAGCACTTGACGAACTTACATATGAACTTGATTACCCGCCATTGGCGATAGAGCAAGCTGGAGCCTACATTCGAAAAATAGAATGTAGTTTTGAAGATTATCTCTCAAGCTACAAAACAAGAGGATTGAAGTTACTGGAAAAATCTCAAATTGTAACAAATAAATATCCAAAATCAGTAGCTACAACATGGATCTTGAACTTTGAACAGGTAGGACAAACTTCAAAGGCTTCAGCGGAAATATTATCTGTAAGTGCTTTTCTCAGTCCATCTCAAATTCCATTTGATATTTTTATCAAAGGCTCAAAAGAATTGGGACCTGTGATTTCTTCAGCTCTCGAAGATATTGAAAATGATCATTTAGTTTTAGATGAAATTCTTGAACCACTTACACAATATTCCTTAATTACTCGTGATATAGACAATCATACGTATGACATTCATCGCCTTGTGCAAGCTGTTATTAGAGATGGAATGAATGAAAACACACAGAAACTCTGGACTGGACGTGTTGTTAAAGCTTTGAACAGTGTATTTCCAAAAGCTGAATATGAAAATTGGGAATTGTGCAACAAGTTCCTTCCACATGCTCAAACATGTGAAGAATATATCAAAAAATGGGATATTGAGACTGAAGAGGCTGCAGAATTACTAAATTCTGTAGGTTACTATCTGTATCAACGTGCAAGCTTCCAAGACTGTGAACAGTTTTTTAATCGTGCCTTTGGTATTAGAGAGAAAATTTTTGGACCTGAACACCCAGATGTTGCACAATCGCTAAACAATCTCGCAGAACTCTATCGTTCTATGGGAGAATACGAAAAAGCACTCCCACTTTATAAAAGGGCACTTTACATTCGTGAAAAAGTTCTGGGACCTGAACACCCAGATGTTGCACAATCGCTAAACAATCTCGCAGAACTCTATGACAAGATGGGAGATCATGAGAAATCCGCACAATTAAAAGAGAGGTATCCTGCCTTTTTTGAAAAAACTGGAGAATAAAAGGATTTATTCAAACTTCCATTACAATTTTTTACGATGCGTAATCCTAGCCTAAGCCTTTAAAGAGTCATTTTAACAACTAAAAAATATAGATGTCGTCTTCCAAATAACCATAATAGTGTAAAAACATTAGGTGAAATTCATGGCTCCAATGGATATGATAATTTTTTTCTTGGAGATCGCTGTGATGCTTTCTATGTCGTTATTGTGCGGTCAATTGATGAGCAGGCTCTACCTTCCTGCAGTTTTTGGCGAGCTCTTTGGAGGCATAATTCTCGGCCCGACAGTCTTTGGATGGTTCAGTCCAAGTACTTATAACTGGCTATTTCCAGCATCAGGAGCTGTATTTCAGGGAAGAGATGCCCTTATTCAGATTTGTATGCTTTTCTTTTTATTCGCTGCAGGTCTGGAAATGAATTTGAGCCTTGTTAAAAAAAGAATCAATAATATAGCTTGGGCAAGCTTAATGGGCATAATAGTACCGTTTATACTAGGTTTCAGTACAGTCATTCTGTTTCCAGACCTGTGGATAGGGCATTTCAAGATCGAGACAACACTTTTTGCAATGTTCATGGGCACTACGCTATCTATATCAGCTCTTCCGGTAATTGTGAAAATTCTCATGGATTTGGACTTGATGAATACTGATATAGGGATGATCATTACTGGCGCTGCAACAATAAATGATCTGGTAGGATGGTCATTATTCGCTTTCATTTTGAGCAATTTCGCACCTGAGAGCATCATCAATATTCCACCTTACATGACTTTCATCCTGGTATTTTTTGCATTTGCTTTCATGCTCACGATTGGTAGGGCTCTGGCGCACCGAGCACTAAAATGGCTTAAGTCTTATATGCCCTGGCCGGGTTCGTTTCTAGGAATAACAACAGTCCTTATTCTGTTAGCCGCAGCCTGTGCTGAAGCTATCGGGATACATGCAGTTTTTGGTGCATTCTTAGTGGGCCTTGCATTCTCCCAGAACCTGAAGAAGCGTGATGAGGCACATGAGATGGTCTATCAATTCGCCATGTGTTTTTTTGCCCCTCTCTATTTTGTTTCAATTGGTCTAAAGGCTAACTTCATTGAATCATTTGATCCGGTACTGGTTCTGGTAGTTCTTTTAATCGCATGTATAGGCAAGGTATTCGGTGTGACGCTTGGCCTGAGGATAAGCAAGATGTCATGGAAGCAGTCTCTTGCAGTGGGTTTTGCTATGAACGCTAGGGGCGCCATGGAAATGATATTAGCTACTGTCGCGAGGGATGAGGGACTTATCGATGAACACTTATTTGTAGCTTTGATTATTATGGCATTGGTTACGTCTGTTCTAAGCGGCCCGATAATGAGCAGGTTAAACGATTATCATCCTGCAGGCAAGGCTATAAAAGTTGAACTCCTTCCCTGAAGCAGGGTAAAATTATAAGAAACATTTTTTTGGGATTTAGTCATTGGTATTGAAAAGGGATAATTATTGAACTATAGAAGCAACAAACCAAATTCAAATAAAAATATATAATTAGCAATCAATTACTTATCAGCATTTTTTACACTGATACTAATTTATATGAATATAAGATATATTCGTTCTCAATTGTAAAATCTCAAAAAGTGATGATAATTGTGGAAACTCCATGTCAGAAAATTGTGTGGGATCTGGTCCCTGCAATAAGAGCCAGTCTTGCAATTGAACTTGTAAAAAAAGGACAGTCGCAGGCAACATCCGCAAAACTGCTAGGAATTGCGCCATCAGCAGTTTCCCAGTATATCTCGGGAAAAAGAGGATACCGGATCGAGTTTCAGGGCGAAACGAAAGAATTGATCGAAAAACTCGCTCAGGACTTAATCGACAACAACGTCTCGGACTTTGTAGTAAGGATTTGTGATATCTGCGTAAGTGCCAGAGGTATTGAAAATAAGTGCAATAGCGGATGCGGCCCGGAAGAACAAAACGATGATAAAACGGAAGATAAAGTGGAAGATAAAGAAAAATCTGAAACATAAAGCCGGTCTTTATCGGTTCTTCTAATGTTTTTCTATGTTCTGTTAAACTCCATGTAGTTTTTAATTTGATTGGATCTTCTTAGTTTTTAATTGTGGTTTTTCAATAAAGAAACTTCTCGATAACTATATTTAACATAAGAATAATTCACAATTGTGAATTTTCTATAAATTGCCTGTATGTTGAAGCAGTTTTCCACTCAAATTCCGAATTTCAGGCGGATTGAAATGCCATCTGACAAACTATAATGAGACTTGAAAAAGGTTTGAGTGAAAAGCACACATTATTGGCAGTTTATATTATAAGGCAATTACTATAATATAAGTAAAATAACACAATCAAATTAAAACGACATGGAACCTGGAAGAAATAAGCTATAGAAGACGGTAGATAAAATGGCGCGAATATATTCTGATATAACTTGGACAATTGGCAATACACCTCTTGTCAGGTTAAACCGCTTAACAGAAGGTCTGTACGCGGACGTGTTGGTTAAAGTAGAGTCCTTTAATCCTATGGGAAGTGTGAAGGACAGAATCGGCCTGGCAATGATTGAAAAAGCCGAACTTGAAGGGAAAATCAAAAAGGGCACCACTATTATTGAAGCCACCAGTGGCAATACCGGTATAGGACTTGCATGCGTTTCCGCTGCCCGTGGCTATAAACTCATACTGGTTATGCCTGAAACAATGACAGTAGAAAGAAGAAAATTACTGAAAGCGCTTGGAGCTGAGATAGTTCTGACTCCGGGAGCGGAAGGAATGAAAGGGGCAGTTAGTAAAGCCGAAAAAATGGTTGCTGATGATCCTTCGCTTTACTTTATAGCCCAGCAGTTTCAGAACCCTGCAAACCCTGAGATTCACAGCAGAACAACTGCCGAAGAAATCTGGAGAGACACGGACGGAAAAGCGGATGTCATTGTAGCAGGCGTGGGAACAGGAGGAACTCTCACAGGTATTGCCAGTGTCATCAAAAAAAGAAAACCTGATTTTAAGGCGATTGCAGTAGAACCTGCAGAATCTCCAGTGCTCAGCGGTGGAAGCCCTGGCCCACACAAGATTCAAGGTATCGGTGCAGGTTTTGTTCCAGATGTACTTCGGCTTGAACTGGTCGATGAGATAATTAAAGTTACTGGAGACAATGCTGCTGCTACAGCCCGACGCCTGGCAAAGGAAGAAGGTATACTTGCAGGGATATCTTCAGGGGCTGCTACCTATGCTGCACTCCAGGTCGCATCCAGGGAAGAAATGAGTGGGAAGACGATTGTTGTGATCCTGCCGGATACGGGAGAGCGTTACCTGAGTACTGACCTGTTTGACTGATTTATCTAGTTTAACTGATCCTAATAGCTGGATGACCTATTGATTTGATAATTGATACCGGAAGATTTCGAATGAGAATCAGAGAAGATATCAGGACCGTTTTCAAAAAAGATCCCGCAGCAAGGTCTACGCTTGAGGTCATCTGCTGCTATCCTGGCCTGCATGCTGTCTGGGTACATCGGATATCTCATTCGCTGTGGAATAGACACTTTTATTTTCTAGCTCGTCTGCTTTCTCACATCTCCAGGATGTTAACGGGTATTGAAATCCATCCAGGAGCAAAGCTTGGAAGGCGAGTTTTTATAGACCACGGATCAGGAGTAGTTATCGGAGAAACTGCTGAGGTCGGTGATGACGTGCTGATATATATGGGAGTTGTGTTAGGGGGTACAGCTTTAGAAAAGACAAAACGTCATCCTACTATCGAAAATGACGTGGTAATTGGCTCAGGAGCATCTGTACTTGGACCAATTACTGTTGGAAGAGGCGCTAAAATAGGCGCAGGCTCGGTTGTGATTAGGTCAGTTCCACCTGGAGCTACGGTCGTTGGAGTACCTGGAAAGATTGCAGAGACAGAACCCTCGGTTTCTGTAGGGCAACTTGACCATAACAAGCTGCCTGACCCTGTACTTACTGTAATGAGCCAGATACTTGACCGGCTCAGCAGATTGGAAGAGCAGTTTAAGGCACATGAGGAGTTAGTTTCCGGACACGAAAAAACTCCACAAGAAACAACACTTAAGGATGAGCAAATTTATTCCCTGCTAAAAGATGTAGTCGACCCTGAAGTAGGGATGGACATAGTCAAGCTGGGCCTTGTCAAGGAAGTAGTAGTCAATGGGTCAAATGTAGATGTAAACCTCGTATTGACAACAAGCGCCTGCCCTATGATTGAGTACCTTAAGGATCAAGTTAGGCGAAAAGTCCTGAGTGCTGGCGGGATAGAAAAGGTTAATGTCAATATTCTTGATGAGCCCTGGAAAGGGGATCTATTCAAAAGTCAAGCAGACTATTGAATACGACTTTTTAAAGATCTTACCTTTATAAAAATCCTAGCTTAAAAGAGAAAGAAGAATATATCTTTTTTATATCTTTTTAATTCAGTTTTTTATTTCTTTTATATAACGAAGATGTGTTGCCTAGAGGAAGAAACTTGAAACGACAATTTTTGGAAGTAAGCTTTCGAATAAAGCTAATAGATTGACTATTTTCAATTACGAACAATTTTATTAAGTCTTGATCTGTTGAGAGAACATATACAAGTTCATTTTCAATCATTTGATAGGCAATTATGCTAATTATGGGCAATATCAAACCATTTCTCATATTTTAATTTTTGACAAATTACAAAGTATAGTAATCTCTGTTATTGATGATATACGGTCAGGACTAAACGCGCTTGAACTAAAAAATCAGTAGCATTAAACCTCAAAACGGTATAAAGATTAAATTTTTCCAGAATATAATAACTCAGTTTTGGTTTTCGAGCACTTAAGTCATAAATTTAACCCACTTTCCGCAGACGTACACAAAAATGTCATCAATTATCTCAATATGGCAGTAGCTTAAAAAGATGTTCTTATCTTAATGGGATAATTTTGGGTAACTAGGTAAATAAATCCCATATATATGTTCAAGTGCGGAAAGTGGGATTTAATTAGTTAACATGCAATTAGCGTTCGATTATAATTAATGGTCTCAGTCAATCAACAATATGGACATTGGTTCAGGCTGCCCTTTAATGGGAAATTCGAGGGGCATTCCGGATTCCGCAGCTGTTTTCTTCATATTGATCCCGACAGCGTGCTCCGGAATTCTTGCTATGTTTGAATGGATACAGATCCCTTTTTCCACATTGCATTTTTCACAGAGCCTGCAAGACCCGTTTACAAATGCGACCGCAAAGGTAAAACCTTTGTTAAAGGCTACTTTTTCAAGTTCTAGCATTGCAGACGCCATTTTCTTGCTATAATCAAAATATTCTTCCCAGAACTTAGCTGCTTTTTCCCTTGTTTCTTCAGACTCAGTAGGGTCAAGCCAAGTTTTGTATGGAGCTTTTGCAATTTCTTCATCTGCAATTGCAGGCGATCTGAACTTGACAAGCATCGCATAGCTGTATTCTTTGAGGATTTCCCGAAACTCGTCAACCGTGGGAACATGCGGCGGACACGTCAGCTTTTTTCCGTACCCTATACAGCCCCTGCATTTTAAAACCACCCTTTTTTCTACAAAGACCTTATAAGTGGGAATTATCTTTGCGTCAATTGCTTCCAGTTCCAAAGCTTTTTTCACAAGAAAGTTCAATTCCTCAGGTTTTATGCCTCTTGATGACAACCTCATTCCTTCCAAAAACTTGTTTTCAATTAAAAGCAGATCATTAGCCATTATTGTATTAAAAATAAATACTATCCGTGTAGGGTATTATTTAACAGTATATAAATATGTATATCAGTTTAACTTTTATTTACTAAACTGGCCAAATTAAACTTTTTTAGGTAAAATTAGTAATTACTTTGCAAAAACATAGAATTAGAATTTATCCAAAAAGTAGAGTTCCTGATATCAAGAGTTGGTTCAAGAATATAGACATACCGCCCATGTGAGTAGACCGTGGAAAAAAATCGAAAAAAGGAGATACTGGCTTATAAAGCAAGAAAATGGGTTGCAGAAAGGATAATTCCTGGCTAAATAAATTCAGAAGATTGCTAATTCAGAAAACTGCTTATACTATGGGAAAAGAAAATTGAGAATTATTATGCTATGATCCATTTTGCATGTACACTGATGACATTCGGAGCAGAGGAATTTTTCGGATAGGCTTTAAATTGACATTTTCTTAAGAAAGAGTAAGCATGAACTGGAGAAAGGTGGAGAATAAATCTTCCTTATCCCTTCTTATGCTTTTTTGATTCTTCGGATTATATCAATAAAGTATTTAGTTTCCTTTTTTACATCGTCACTGCATACGACTGCAGAAATTGCGACAAGGCTGTCAGCTCCGTTTTGAAGGACACTCTCACAATTTTCCTTATTTATTCCGCCAATAGCAACTACAGGAATCTTTACCGCATCTTTAGCTTCTTTTATCTTAAGTGGACCGATTCCGTTTCCGGCATCTTTTTTTGTGGAAGTATCGAATATAGGACCAAGGCCCAAATAGTCAGCACCGGCCTTTTCCGCCAGGATTGCTTCTTCCTTGTTATTTACACTAAGGCCGATTATCTTATCCTTGCCAAGGAGCTTTCTTGCCAGTTCAATAGGTATATCATCCTGGCCTATATGAACTCCATCTGCATCAACTGCCAAAGCAACATCGATTCTGTCATTTATCAGAAATATTGCCCTGCCACTGCAGATTTTTTTAATTTTGGAAGCTTCTTCGACCATCTCTTTCGTACTTTTATCTTTTTCCCGATACTGAACAATCCTGCAACCCGATTCAACTGCCTCCCTAACATCGGACAAAGTCCCTTTTTTTGAAAGTCCGGAATCGGTCACAAGATAGAAATCTATTTCTTTTAAAAGGGAGCTTTTTCGGCTGAAGCCTTTCTGATTCATAATGTTTAATCCATCCAGTGTGTATGTTTTTAAAAATGCGTTTTTATGTAAAGATGTATTTCATAAAAACGCATTTATAAGTAGGAACTGAAATTCTTTGGAACTTACTTTTCCTCAAACTTCATCATGTTTTTTACTTTTTCATCCGACAGGTTGAACACCTCATCATACAGGTTGACCTTGAAACTTCCGGGACCTCTTGATTTTCCGGCTGCAAGTTCCCCTGCAACTCCAAAATAGCATAGAGCTTCTCTGGATGCTTCGCAGAAGTCCGGATTAACTGCAGCAAAAGAACCTATTACTGATGCAGCCATGCATCCTGTTCCGACAATCGACCCCATTAATTCGTGCCCATTCTTTACGATGAATACACTCTTACCGTTACTTATAATATCTTCTTTTCCTGTCATCACGATAATAGAGGAGCTTGATTTTGCAAATTCTTTCGCAATCTTCACAGGGTCTGCATCAATTGAAGTTGCTTCAACCCCTCTTGTCTTAGCGTTTTCACCTGCCAGTTTTGCAATTTCCGAATAATTGCCTTTTATAATATCGACACGGACAGAACCAAGTATCTTCGCAGCCATCTCGTCCCTGAATTTCGTAGCCCCAACCCCAACAGCATCAAGCACGACCGGAATTTTCTTTTCGTTTGCAGCGGCAGCAGAGAGAAGCATGGAATCAATTATTTCGGATGTCAAGGTTCCAATGTTAAGCACAAGAGCCGATGAAATTCCTGTCATCTCAGCACATTCTTCAGGGGCATGTGCCATTATAGGCAGCGCGCCAAAAGCTCTTGTCATGTTTGCGCAGTCGTAAATAGTTACCCAGTTAGTTATATGATGTATAAGGGGTTTTGTTTCTCTTATTGTTTTTAGCGGATTATCCATAAGATTCCTCGATAGACGTTTTGAATTCTATATGATTTAGTTATGAGTGATTAAAATTATGCGTAGTCTATTGATTAGCAGTCTATTGATTAGCAAATATTCATCTGGAAAATGGTTAGAGATCCTAATTAAGTGTTAAAACTCTGTAATAAGCCTAAAAATTCATAATTAAATTTACTCCGGATTTCTTATCCTTTCTGCACCTGTATAAATGTTCATCTTCTGGCTCCGGACAAAGCCGATAATAGTAAGGCCGGCTTGCTCTCCCAGGCTTATGGCAAGCGTTGTGGTTGCACCTCTGGATGAGATAACAGGAATATTGGCGATAAGGCATTTCCTTACCATCTCCGAAGAAAGCCTTCCAGAACAGGTTACAATTGTTCTTGAGAAGTCCACACCATGTTTCAGTCCGTATCCTATTGCCCTGTCAAGGGCATTATGCCTGCCAATATCTTCTATCACACAGATTTTTCCTTCCGGCCCAAAAAGCCCTACGATGTGTATGCCGCCTGTTCTGACATGAAGATCTGAGACCAGTGTCTCTTTCATAATACTTTTAATTGTTGAAACATCAGTAACCAGATCGGACTGAATTTTGGGGAGGCGGTCTGCGTCCAGATATGAAGTGTCGCCTCCACACCCTGAAAGAACAGTTCTGCCTGAAAGCATGATTGAAAATGGGTCTTTTGTCAGGACACTAGCACTGAGAGGGCTGACATCATCTATTTTTTCGCTTTCATCTCTGTTTTTATCTCTTTTTCTTTCTCTATTTTTTTCTCTGCTTTCTTCTATATGCAACGATTCGATATCCTCAAGTTTGCGAATAATCCTCTCCGTATATAAAAGCCCTGTTACGAACTCTTCAAGCATCGTCGGGCTTACCATAGCGGTTAGAGCATGGCGGCCGTTAACAAAAACTGCAAGAGGCACTTCCATTACGACTTCATGAGATGACGGGACCATTAATCCGTTATCATATTTTATGCAAGGAACCGAGATGTACATCCTTATACCATACTCCTTATTACACTCCTTAGACCATACGTGCAATCTCTTCAATAGTTTCAATAAGCAGGTCAACCTCTTTCGAGGTATTGTACAGGTAAAGGCTTGCTCTTACAGTACCATTCTCAAGCCCAAGGTGTTTCATTAATGGGATACAACAGTGATCTCCCGAACGGACAAGAATTGCTGCTCTTTCGTCAAGCAAATAGGCTATCTCATGAGGGTGAATCCTACCTATAGTAAAAGAGACGACTCCTATTCTGTTTTTTGTGTCCTGCGGCCCGTGAATTGTGACATTTTCTATGTCTGCAAGCCCTTTGAGAAGACGTTCAGTAAGTTTCTGTTCATGCTTGAAGATAACATCCATCCCCAGGTTTTCAAGATATTTTACAGCCTGTCCAAGCCCTATTGCGCCTGAGATATTTGGGGTACCCCCCTCAAATCGCTGGTAGCCTCCAGTCAAGGTATATTCTTCAGTTGTGACATCATCGACTGTGCCTCCTCCCAATATAAGGGGAGAGATAACTGCATTTCGCATCCACAGCACTCCAGTGCCTGTTGGCCCGAGCATCTTGTGACCTGAAAAACATAAAAAATCACATCCAAGAGACTGGACATCCATAGGAAAATGAGGAACGGATTGTGCCCCGTCAACCAAGAAATAGGCTCCCTGAGCTTTGCAGATATCAGCAATCTTCCGAACAGGCTGCACTGTACCAAGTACGTTTGAGGTATGACTGACCGCAACCAGCTTTGTATCAGCGGTAATTGCTTCTTCAAAAGCTTCTATATCAAAAACCCCGGCTTCACCAGGCTGGATAACGATTACCTCTACGCCTCTCTGTCGAAGTCGAAGCCAGGGAAGCAGGTTAGAGTGGTGTTCAACTACAGTTGTGACTATTCGGTCTCCAGGATGCCAGTCAAGGCCGGCTGCAACCATGTTGATAGCTTCGGTTGTGTTTCTGGTAAAGACTGTCGTGCCTTCTTTCCCGCCAATGAAGCTGCTTACCAGCTCATGTGCATCTTGATACTTTTGGGTTGCAAATCTTGTTAGCCTGTGCATTCCCCGGCCAACATTGGCGCGGTATTGTCGGTCATACTCGTTCATTGCAGTTATTACAGGTTCAGGAACAAGGCTAGTTGCTGCACTATCCATATAATGGAGGTATCTAGAGATTTGAAAGTCAGCAAGACAGTCTTCTAGATTCATAAAACTTCATCCATGCTACCGCTTCTGTATCCTTTAAGGTCTAGAGTAATATAGGAAAAGCCACATTCTTGCAATGCTTCTAGAATTCGATCTCGCATGTTTACTGCTTTTTCAAGTTCTTCAGGTATCAACTCAATTCTTGCAATTTTACCATGCAATCTTACACGCAGATTTGAAAACCCCATATCGTGCAGCAAATTCTCTGCGTTTTCTATAACTTGCAGTTTTTCAACTGTAATTTCTTCCCCATATGGAATTCGTGATGCAAGACATGAAGCTGACGGTTTGTTCCAGAAATCAAAGCCGCAGTCCTGAGCCAGTTGCCTGATCTGTTTCTTTTGAATCCCAAGTGAGAGAAAGGGATGAAGTATTTTTTCTTCATTACTCGCCTGAAGTCCGGGGCGGTATTCATTGAGATCAGAAGCGTTAATCCCATCAGCTATTTTTGAAATTCCCAGTTTTTCAGCTTGATCCTTTAATATCTTTGCAGATTGTTTTTTACATATGTAGCACCGATTGGGGCTATTTTTCCTGAACTCTTCATTTTCCAGAATCGGAAAAGGAATTATAGAGCAGGATAACCCAAACTTGCGTGCGGTTTCCTTTGCGTCATCGACAGCTCTTCTTGGGACAAGAGGAGCATCAAAAAGTATACATTTGACCCTATCTTTAAGTGCTTTTTGCGCAAATAACGCAAGTAAAGTACTGTCTATTCCCCCTGAATATGAAATAAGTAAGCATTCTAATCCTGCAAGTTCTTTGAGCAATGGATCCTGCATATTTTCTTTTTCCATTGATGAGTACCGACCTTTTTGGTTGAATTTTTTTGATTATACCGGAAGCATTAAATTTTTTAACACCATTCACAATTGTGAATGTTCTGAAATGGACATTATTGGTAATAATACTTTTTGTCAAGAAAATGGGAATGAAGATAGAATTACAGATTGCAAAAAGTGAGACAAAAATGCAATGCTGATGGAGGAAACATGAAAATTCGAATAAAAACCTTTGCTCAGATAAAGGAGATTCTCGGGGCAGATAGTTTTCTTGAATGCCAGGATGGCACTTCACTGAGGGAATTTCTTAGAGCACTTCGTGGGAAAGCCGGTGAATCCGAAGACCAGCTTTTTTCCAGAGACGGAGATCCGCGCAGTAATTTGGTTTTGATGATAAACGGAGTCCGAATTTATGAAGAAGACATTGATTCTCTTACACTTTCAGAAGGAGATGAAATTACACTTTTTTCTCCAGTATCAGGAGGATGATACTTAGCGAAAAATAGTGGAATGATCTCAATTTCTACAGAAATCTTAGTTGTAAAAGTTATATTTGAGGATTAACTTATTCTACATTTTTATAAATAAAATACTAAGAGATGGATTTTATGACCAACGAAAAAGTACTTCTTATGATGGGATGTCCAGAAGTTCCGATCCAAACCAGCATTGCACTCTATCTTTCCCATAAGCTTACCAATTTAGGATTTGATGTAACCGTTGCCGGAACAACTGCTGCGAGCAAGCTTTTGAAGGTATCTGATTCCGATGGGTATTATGTAAAAAAGCTGGTAGATCTCGACAAAACTATAGTAGATATCATTGAAAAAAGAGCAGATTTTGATGTATGCTTCGCCTTTATGCATAACGACGCTGGAATGACTTACGCAGCAACTATGAGCTCCATTTCTCAGGCCGGGATGTATTCTATAGTTTTTGGCAGGAATGCCGAAGCTCTTGCTGAAACCATAGAGTTCGACTGTGAAAAGATTGTGGCTCAGGATGTTCACAACCCAGTTCGTCTAAAGAATAAACTGGATAAGGTGACGGAGGCCATCATCAAATGAGTTGTATTGAACAAATGAAGTACAAAATTCATCTAGAAAGGACAAGCTTCAAGGACGCTAGGGAGTATATTGAGAAAAACTCGGACGAGGTTTACTATGTATCTCCTGGATACAAAATCTTCAAGGACTACTACATAATAGGGGTACCGCTTATTGCTGTTGGGGCTAAGAACAACACTCTAATTTTTACCTATACAAAGCCCTGCTACGGAAGCTTTGTCCTGAGCATAGAAAATGAGGACAGTATAAAGGAAATCAATCGGCTCCGGGAATCAGAAAAAGAAAAGGTAACGGCTTCATTAAAGAAGGACAAAACTCCTGAAAGTTCCAAGAAAATCGCAGCCAGTTACCAGGATATGTGGAAAGAGTGAAATCTAAGAAGCTGATCGTAATAAATAACAGAAATAATTTTCAGTGTAGAGAAAAGAGTAAAGGATTTCAATATAGAAAAAAATGATTTTATTTTTATTTTCCTTCTACACTTTTAGAATTAAATTCATGCTTTTAATTCTCCTTTTTACTCTATTAGTGCCCACAAAAAAATAACCTATGCAACACACAATTATTTGAGAAGGTTAAACCGTGGTGGAAATTCTGGTAACAATGTTTAGGCGCACTATTTTTTCGATTATGAATCACTACAATGAGAGCATTTAATATGCCTATTAAAACCGCAATTAGAAAAAAATGATTTTGAATTGCAGGGAGCTTACCCCACAAAGCTCCCTGCGCATCTACAAAAAGAGGTTTATTTTACAATTTAAATACTCCATTAGACCTTATAAAAACTAAAGAAGAAGTTCTTCTGAATATTATTTCGAGAAAAAAGAAGTAAAAGAGTTGAAACAACTTACTGAATCAGAAGGCCATCGAAGCACCTAGACAGAAAAAGTGGTGGAAGTTTTGGTAACTCCATCGTTTTAGACTTCTGATTAATAAATCCCCCACTCTCAATTCTTGACCGTTAGTATTTTTTTAATTATAGACATTTATTACTTTACTGTAATATAATTGGGTTTTATTGTTGTGTTGCTTACTGCAGCATTTTTTACTATTAAGCTGACAGTATATTTTCCTGCTTTTGTATATTTGTGCATTGGGTTCTGAGCTGTTGAAGTGCTTTTGTCACCAAAATTCCACTGCCAAAAAGTAGGGTTATTTGTACTTTTATCAGTAAATTTCATTGACACTGGAGATTTCCCTAATGTTGGAGATACAGTAAAGGCAGCAACTGGCGCACTTACGTTAGAATACAAGATGCTCCATACATCCGGAGTTTCATATCCTAAACAGTAGTATCCAACACCTGCAAGCCCAGTGGATTTAGCCCATTCGCATTTTATCTTAAGTGATGTGTTGTCATCATACCATACTTGATGCCATACTATATTGTGCTCTTTAATCTTACCTACTTGATACACATAATAAGGTGTATTGCTTGCATTATCCCATATTCTTCCATAAGTACCTACATTATTCAGTACATTAATCATGCTTAATTCATGTGGATTATCTGCAACGTTGCTAATCGTTGCTCCAGGTGCAGAGCCATTACATATACAGTCATATGCATAAACTGGCATACCAAATACAATTTTGCTTGCTGGATAATATATCAATAGATCATTTACACCTTGTCTTACATCATATTCAGATGATGAGTATGGAGCGTTTGCACCAGTTTGTCCACCAATACGGTGATGGTAGTCATATCCCATAAAGAATATATAATCAAAGTATTGGGCTAGATTTGCATTCTGGAATGGAGGACTATACTTAAGTTTTGGTGGTAAAGCTGTAGTTAATATATAACTTGAATTCTGTGCTTTCATTTTATCATGCAGTTTTTTTACGACTGTTTCAAACATTGGTTTGTTATCTGTGCCAGTGATTGTATTGGTTGCACTTGGTTCTTCCCAGTCAAGGTCAATACCATCAGCACCAGTTGAATTCAATAGGTCCGTTACATTTTGAACAAAATCATCACCGTGATTGGCAATGACTTTGTCACATATAGTTGGATCATGTGTTAGAATGCTAAGTAAAACTTTTACTCCATGAGCATGTGCAGTATCACGAATTTGATAGTAATATGTCATATTATCGGCAGGTTGGAAAGTTCCATCATCGTTCTGTCTCCATGCACATACAGAAATATGTGTCAGTATACTCCAATCTGGCTGATAAGAAGTGTAGAAATTTGGATTTAGATCTGATCGCATTAGTTCAGTTGGATAGTAACCAAATACTACTCCATATGGAGATGTCGTTCCAGTTGCACCGGTAACTGGTATAAAAACAGCTACTACAGATAAAGCTATTAACATTACCACACTTGATTTTACCATCTAATTACCCCCTCAAAAAAATGTTATACACGGTCTTTAATTTAGGTGTGCCTAAACAAACTTGCTTTTGCTTCTCTTTCCTGTGGTTTACATAGTTTATGTCTTCCCAGAGTTTTTTGATTTTCTCGAATAAATTCAATAAAGAAAGTAAATTTTCTCCATACGCTTCAATTGTCTTCTCAGAGATGTTTTTAGACCTAAGTATTCATAAAATGAAAACTAGTGCCATATATATTTAAGCGAAAACAATCCTGAAAAAACTGATCTGCCAACTGGTTAAAGGCCCCCAACCCTCTCACCAATCGGCAGATACAGCAAGTTATTGTTCAAAGTATACACCAATAATCTCTTATGACTATATTTAGAATAATGTGCCTGTGTATATAAAAGATTTCAGAATAAAAAATTAGTTCCTGATGACGTTCTTTATAGAAATTACCAAAAATTCTGGTTCCGTTGCAAAAATTTTCTTCTTGCACTTTAAGGCTATAATTGGTACCTTTATGTGCCATCTTTTGGTGAAGACAATTATTAACTTTCCTAATTGTGAAGGTTTTCACTGATTTTGTAAAATAACCCGATTTTTTGCAACGGAACCCTTTTACCTCCTGCATAAAAGTTCAATAAATCCGCGCTTAATTGAAAATCGATAGCAGAAAAAAATTATGAAATCTGAAATTTTACTGCGGAAAGTGGGTTCCACAGGTAATTTCTGCAATTTTTGCAGCGTCTTTTCAGCAAGGTAATCATCTTAATTATGAAAAAAAGGAGAAATAATTTTCAGTTTGATACAGGGTTAGGAAGCAGAGTTCTCCCCTTCTCCATATGCCGGATGCCAGCGCAAAAAGTGCTTTTGGATACGGTCAAAGATGTTCATGATCACTATAACAACCGCTATCATCAGGATCATGCCTGCAATAACTTTATCATAATTTGCAAATTGATGATAGTACTCGATATACCAGCCAAGCCCGGATGTTGCCGCGATCATTTCAGCCACAGTTAGGGTGATAAATGAAAGTATCAATCCTATCATTGCACCGGAAAATATAGATGGCAGTGCAGCTGGCAGAAGAATTTTCCTTATCATCTGGTAGTCTGAAAGATCGAGTGAGCGGGCAGAATTGATGAGACGAGGATCTATTGAGAACACTCCATTAATAGAACCAACAAGGATAGGCCAGAATGCCCCTATGAAAATTAAGAAGATTGAAGATGCTCTGAAGGTTGGTAGAAGCACTATGGAATAAGGCAGATATACAGTCGCCGGGATAGGAGACACTGTTTTTGAAATAGGATAGACCACATCAAACAACCTTTTTTTCCAGCCGGCATAAAGCCCTATAGGAATCGCAAGGGCAAGAGCAAGAAAATATCCTGAAAAAAGTATGCTCAAAGAATTGACAACTCCCTCTGTCATCCGTTGGGTATCGGTCTGGAAGACTATAAAAACCTTCGCAGGACCGGGAAAGATGAAAGAATCGAGTAACGCGAGTTTTCCAAGAAGCAGTTCCCAGAGAAATAACCCCAGGGAAATGATTAGAAATATATCAGTGGTCGAAACAATTTTTTCATAATTAAAGTACAACTTTGCTCCATATATAACTGTAATCAGAAGAAGAAAGACAACAAATGCCCTATTATCACTTACCGCCTGTTGAGGTGAATCTGGAAATCCCACCGTCATAATAATAGTAGCAAACAAAATGATAAAAACAGTCAATGATCTGAGAACATTGTTAGATACTATATTGCTCCTTCCAATTATAGTACCTAAGCTAAAACTATTTTCTGACATTATACAACCCTCTTTAATTCATCTTCCTGCTTTTTTGCCTCTTCTACCGCCTCCCCATATAAAACCGAAAGCAGGTGTGATTTTAGAGTAAGATAATTGGGATCAATACTGAGGTCCTTACGGAGCCTTGGTCTGGGGAATGGGACTTTAATTATTTCTTTTATACGCCCGGGAGAAGGTGTCATGATAGCAACTCTGTCTGATAGCAAAAGGGCTTCATCTATATCATGAGTAACAAAAAGGACTGTCTTACGCTGCTCTCCTTCAGACCAGAGATGCAAAAGAAGATCCTGCATATAGATTCTGTTAAGGGAATCAAGAGCCCCGAAGGGTTCATCCATAAGGAAGACTTTAGGATCCATAGAAAACATCCTGGCGATCGAAGCTCTCTGTCTCATCCCACCTGAAAGAGTATTGGGATATGCATTCTTGAATTTTCCAAGCCCTACAAGTTCAAGAAATTTCTGTGCCGTTTTCTCTATTTCCTTGCGTTCCCCAGCATTTTTTGTATGCTCAATCGCAAAGCAGATATTTTCAAATGTAGTCATCCAGGGAAAGAGTGAGTAATCCTGAAACACGGTCCCGCGGTCAGTTCCTGGTCCCTTTACACGGCCTCCGTCTATGAGGACAGAACCTTCGGATGGTGGACGCAGTCCCGATATTACATCAATTATTGTACTTTTTCCGCAGCCTGATGGACCAATCAGGGAAGTGAACTCTCCATTTCCTATGCTCAAGTTAACATCTGAGAGGGCTTTATGGCCTGTACTGTTATTTCCATAGGTTAGCGAGATATTCTTCAGATCAATTGTTGCCGTTTTGATTCCTCCATGAAAACTTAAAGCCAGAAAGGAAGGAAATCTTATGTGAGCCTTTTTCCAGAGATAGGTTCGATTTATAATTCATATGATACACCATATAATCCCTCAGGTAGTAAGATTAAGAGATAATCTTGACTGAAGGCTGTCGCTTTTGCATATGATTTTTCCTGTTATTTTTTGCTTATTTTATTCTCATAATCCTAGATTGATATCAATTTCAGTTCAGTTGCCATAGAAATTTTGTGAGTTCTTCACGAATATTCCGAAAAATTTCCGGAAATTATTCTAGAAGTGGACCCAGGGTTATGGCTCTTCATTATAAGATGTATAATACATGCACGAAAACAAGGAATTTATATGCTGAGAATCAAGCAATTATTGATAGAGAAATCCCGATTTTGAAATTTTTGCGGCAAAAACAGCTTTATGATCGAACAAAGGCCAAAAGAAGAGGAATTTTTGCCTAAATTAAACGGTTTATGTTTAATTAAAGGTCATTTTTACTCAAATATCGATGTATAAATTTCTCATTATCCTATGGACCCTCAGTTAATGGGTTTTTTGGCATCAGCTAGAAGAACCTCGATGGAGGTACTTATGGATAAAAAACATATATTCGGGATATTTATTGCTTTAATTGTGCTTGTAGGCATTGGTGTAGTCTTTCTGGACCATGGAGACTCTTCGGATTCAGGTGATTCACAGAATGTGAATACCTCAACCCCTAACGAACAGAGTGTTAATAACTCGGCCTCTGGACTCAAGACTATCAGGCACGGATACCTGCCTTCAAATGGGGATGCTCTTATCTTTATAGCAAAAGAAGAGGGCTTCTGGACTGAAGAAGGTTTAAACGTGGAATTGTACCAGTTTACAAAAGGCTCAGAAGCCTATAATTCATTATTTGGTGATAAGCTCGATACCGTGGGAGCTGGAACTTCCGATCCTGCCACTTTCATTGCGCAAGGAGCCGATATTACAATAATAGGCGGACTGATGAGCGAAGGCCAGTTTCTAGTAACTGCCCCAGAGAATGCAAAGACTCTTGCAGACCTCAACAACTGGAAGGGTAAGAAAATTGCGACAATCACAATGTCCAATGGAGACCAGGTCTATAAGTCTGCACTGAAGAAGGCAGGTATAGATTGGAAAAAGGATGTAACTTTCCTTGAATTAGGTTCACCCAATGCAGTTCTGGAAGCAGTTAAGACTGGGAAAGCCGATGGTGGAATAATATGGATTCCTTATGAGATACTTGCCCAGAAGCAAGGACTGTCCATAGCATCATACTCATATCAGTACTATGATAAGCATCCATGCTGCCGGATTGCTCTGAAAACTGAAACCCTGAATAAAGACAGGGATACTTACGTGAAGTTTGAAAAAGGACTTATCAAGGCGTACAAATTCTTCAGTGAGAATCAAAATAAGTCTGTCGATGATATTCAGAAATATGTCACTGTCGACAAAGATACAATCCGCAAATCAACCTGGAATAATTATTTCTATGCATCACCTGATCCTAATACAAATGGAGTAAAAGAGTATTATCAGATGATGAAGGACAGCGGGTACATAAATACAAACGTCAAGATTGAGGATCATATTGATAGCACAGTTTACAAAGAAGCTCTTGATGAGCTGATTTCGGAAAACCCTAACGATCAGTTCTACCAGAAACTTCTGTCAGATTATAAAAAGATGAACACATAACCGCAGTTATTGATCTGCCTATGGAGGGATCTTTTATGAAATAAATTGTTCAAAATAAGGAAAATTAAGTTGTAATCATGAAGAGTACTAATACTATTACTTACATGTTATTTTTGTTGCATAAAACAGAAGTGTCTATATTTTTATTTGTATGAGCCTATCCCAAAACTCAAAATTTGATTTTTGAATCTCGTATTTGGAACAGTCAATCAAATATATGGCCAGGGGGAATGACTCTGAAAACTCCTGATGATTTAGAATAAAACAGGTTTTGGAATAGGCTCGATATTAAAAAATATCATAATTGTAGCTGTTCTTAAGGATTTCGTTATGTAATATTATTAGAGTCTTAAATAGTTAAGACATAAAATCTTTCTTTGTATTTTATATCATCTAAATGTTGGATAAATTTCTTAAAATCTCCATTTCGTTGATCATTCTCTCTAATTAATTTTATTAGCACGCTTCTTGCATATATGCCTGCTAATTCAGTCCGTTTTAATTGTTCAGCTTTTTCCGTAGGTGCTTTTCCGATAATACTACCAGAATGAACAACTGCACTTCTCAATGCATAAATTTTTTTTATATCTGTACAAATATCCTTTCTCTTATTATAATCAGTTTCTAAGAACAAAGCACAGCGATCTGCAATTCTTTGTGTCAATTCGTTATGGTCATTGAATTTTAAAGCAGATTCTAAAACAGTGACGTAATTAAGGAGCTTAGCTGATAAAAGGCTTGTATCTAAAGCGAGTCCATACCAATATAAACAGTCTTTTACTACATCACTTATTTTAAACTTACAGTTTATTTGATTATTATTCGAAAGGCTGTTTATTCCGTTTTCCACTAAGTACTTATACACTTTTGGATTCAATTTTTGCGATGTCTTAATGTCATTTTTTACAGATATATTCGCACATTTTTTTGTTATATTAGTTGAAATTATTTCAGAAGCAATTTTTTCTTGTTTATCTGATAGGGACACAGGCTTTCTAATACTAATATTTAAAGTTGGAAAATAAAGTCTTAATAAATTAATCGCTAAATTAAAATTATCAATAGCCAATTCCTCGGCTTTAGACGAGTCACCTGCTTTAACGTCTGTATATATACAATGTGATAATACCCAGTTTGAATAATGAGATCCTAAAAACTTCTGTTGAAGTGAAGTGCTATTAATAGATAAGTCATCTGGCTTCATAAGCCTTAGAGTGCAGTCAATTAAGTCATCTGGTTTCATAAATTTTAGAGTGCAGTCAATTAACTTAAAAACGGCACGTTCCACAAATACTACATTTTCTAGCTGGGCAATAACCCGACATTCATTATTGGAATTGTCTATAAAACTTGTATATAACTCTTCAATAAATTCATCAGCTCGGGAGTTCTCATTTCGTAATTTATGAAGTAGATGTAATAATTCTGATTCTACATACTTCTCTGAAAAATTACCCTCAAAATCTTGATAATAAGTGATCTTCGTCACAAGATCATTAAAATAAGTCAATTGATCTGTTTTTATAATAACATCATATTGGGAATCAGGGGTAGAATAACCTTTTACGTTTCCTTCTTGATTTGTTTTATTATCCCAAATTAGCTGCAGAAAATCACATATTAGAGGTTTAAACTTTTTCATGAATTGGTCTTTCTTACTCATAATAAGAAATATTATTTAAAGTATAAGTTCTCATGTTTTTCTTTATGACATTTCGTTGTTCTTTATCCTATTTTTATGACGGGCAGTGTACCGAATTTTCTGTAAATTCAAAGGCAAATTTTTGCATACTAAACATAATTTAGTTCTCTCGCTACTGGATTCTCAAACCAGAAACTTATTAAGACTTCTAATTTTACAGAAAATTTGGCACACTGCTAATTTTTGCATTTTTTTATTGAAAATATGAGTTAGTAAGAATCAGCACAATGTCAGGACTGCCCGCCCTATAAAATCTTTGTTTTTCTAGGTACTGTGTAGTTGATGGAGTCTGGGGAAAATTATCAGCATCTATTAACATCTGTCATGAGAGCAAACCCCGTCAACTACACAGAACCTTTTTCTAGAAAATATGAGTGCTGCCCAGACTTATTGGCAGAGAATATAAAAAATTGTACTGTAATGTTATCATAGAGGCCATCCCAAAACCAACTTTATTCTCAAAATCATAAATTTTTCAGAATTGTTTTCATAATCTTAAGCTCAAGTAATGATTATAAATTCGAGATTTAAAGAAGTGACTTTGAGTTTTGGGATAGGCTCTATATTTGCTAGCAGATTTTTCTGCTTTTATTGATTCTAGTGTATAAACTCTCACACGAGTGCTAGCCCTTACACGAATGCTAAAGTGAACTTTTTAAAGCTGTCAAAAATGGGATTTTATTTACAGAATTTTCACTACATTGTCGAGAAATCATTATGTAAAAAAGTAGGCTAAACAGAGATATTTTTGCCGAAATAAAGCGGTTTATGTATAGATTAAGGTAATTTTTACTCAAAAATGGATATATAAATTCCTTATTACCGTAATTAAGCCTCCAATGGTAGTTTTTTGGCATTGACTAAAAACCATCTATGGAGGAATTATGGACAAGAAATATATATTTATGTGGATATTTATTATTTTAATTGTGTTTGCAGGCGGTTGTATAACCCAGCAAAATCATGGAGGCTCTTCGAATTCGGATGATTCACAAAAAGTGAATACCTCAACTCCCACAGAACAGAATGTTAATGCTTCGACTTCCGGGCTCAAGACAGTAAGGCATGGATATCTGCCTTCAAACGGGGGCGCGCTTATCTTCATAGCAAAAGAAGAAGGTATCTGGACTGAAGAAGGCTTAAATGTGGAACTTTACCAGTTCAAAAAAGGCCCAGATGCCTATAATGCATTGTTTGCTGACAAAATCGATACAGTAGGAGCCGGCACGGGTGCTCCTGCTACTTTTATTGCAAAGGGAGCAGCTATTACGATAATCGGCGGCCTGATGAGCGAGGGTCAGCTTGTAGTGGCAAAGCCTGAGAACTCAAAGGAACTTTCAGACCTTAAGAACTGGAAAGGTAAAAAAATTGCGACAATTGCGATGTCCAGCGGAGATACTGTCTATCGGGCTGCACTGTCAAGGGCAGGTGTAGACTGGAAAAAGGATGTAACTTTTCAAGAATTAAGTTCACCTGCTGCAATACTTGAGGCAGTTGAAAGTGGAAAAGCCGATGGTGGAATAGTGTGGATTCCATATGAGGTACTCGCACAAAAACAGGGACTGGCTATAGCTTCATATTCATATCAATACTATGATAACCACCCATGCTGCCGGATTGTACTGAAGACCGAGACCTTGAATAAAGACAGAGATACTTATGTGAAGTTTGAAAAAGGATTGATCAAGGCGTACAAGTTTTTCAGCGAAGATCAAAATAAATCCGTTGATGACACTCAGAAATACGTCACTGTCGACAAAGATACAATCCGCAAATCAACCTGGAATAATTATTTCTATGCATCACCTGACCCCAATAAAAAAGGTGTGGTGGAGTATTATCAGCAAATGAAGGACAGCGGGTACATTAATACAAATGTCAAGGTGGAAGACCATATAGATAGTGAAGTATACAAGCAGGCACTTGACGAGTTGATCAAGGAAAACCCAAATGATCAGTTTTACCAGAATCTGCTATCGGAATATAAGAAAATGAATGAGTGATCATAATCATCAGGTAAATTTAGAGGAAGCATTGTTTACAAGAAAAACCTAAAATTAGTGAATCCATAGTCGTAATCATGAAGAGTATTAATACTCTTCAGTTTACTGACACTGATTTTTCGTATCAAGCTTAAAATAAATGTTGGTTTTGTTTTGATTATACCACCCGAGAATATCGCTGAGGAACTTATGGACAAAAAATATCTAGTTATCGGGTGTCTGTGTGCTATTTTTGTGCTTGCAGGCATCTTTTCAATGCTAATAAAACCCGCTAGCTCGTCGGATTCGAGGAAATTACAGGATTTCTATACTCTGCCTTTTGTTGATTGCTGCAGTGGTTTTGATAATACTTCCGTAAACATTTCGGATAATACAAATTATTCTACATATGATGCCAAAACTTTCAGGAACGCTACTAACTATCAAAAGGTGACACGGTGATCTGATTGAGAAAGAAGGTTTTTTGAAGAAGAACATAGTGTGGAAACCTTGTCAACTCACAATTTATATCCTCTTTTCCTCTTTTTCGACCTTTATTGATATTAATCTTGTAAAATGATGGTATTCTCTCCCATTCTCTCAAAATTGAGGAGTATTATTATATCTTTTTTATTTGCTATTTCAATCTTTGAATAAGGTTTTTTGCATTGGTAAAGTAGAGAAACTTTTTGTGTTTCAATTTTGCTCAGAAAATTGAGCTTTCTTATAAAGTTGATATTGAGTTAATAGTTTGCTTGAAGGTGGTTCAGGCACTTTTTGCCGTAAAAAAGAGGTTTTAATACTAACAATGAGTATTGTATATTGCAAATTCACACTTGTGAATTAACGTTTGTAGAATGATAAAAGGCTACATAATTGCAGACCAATTTCACTCTACAACCTGAGTATTCGGGGATGTGGTTCAAGAGTTATCTAAGGATGCAAAGAAAACTGATATTTAAAAAGAAAAATCAGCGAGGTGATATTTACCTTTGAAAAAAGGTTCAATCTAGTAAATGCATAACAAATTGTTAACTTGAAAGCTATGAAGATTGGTTTGGTAATTTCTAATCTGGATTGACTAGACATGGAAACTTCAATTGTTATAATAAACACAAGATTGTTTGCATAACCCAGACACTAAATATAAAGTTCCAGTACATATCGAACAGAATGACATCACTTATACAACCCACATCCACAGGAATTCACAAAAGTATCATTTACAATATTTCTATACTAGTAATGAAAACCCCACTCTTCCTTTTAATAGAAAAAACTGAATATATCGTAATATGACTATGATTGTGAATTTTTGCTGGATTTGGGTATAGATTAAAGACTCAAAAAGCAAAATAACTTGAAAAAGAATGCTGAGATGGCGGAAAGGTTACGCAGTGGACTGCAGATCCATTTATTCCGGTTCGAGTCCGGGTCTTAGCTTAGAGATTCTTCTGTAGAGATAAGAAATTGAAGGTTTAGATCTGAGCCGAAATATAAAGACTGCTATATGGTGGTTCTTCACCTTTTTAAGGGTCTCTTCATATCTGAGTAATATTATACACCTCATGTTTTTCTCTTCTCACTCCATTTTCGAAGTACACGCTAAAAGTCTAAGCTTCATTGCTTGAAATTCATCTCCTGTTAATATATCCCTTTTCTAATGATACTTGCTCTTCTCCAATTAATTTCTGGAAAAAATGCGCAAAAATGAGTTGAAAGCGTAAAAGGGGACAGCTTATGAGAACTCATTATTACTTTTTTTGCGTTTTCTGAGGTTCAGATCCTACAGGTACTCCAATAACACCGTTAACAATATAACTTTGTAAATCGTATTTACTTGTTAGATAAAAACTGAAGTTCAGCTCAAAAGTAAACTTCGTTTAAGGTACTGTATATGGATGAGATGACAGTAAATGCAGCAAAGAAACGATTTGAAAATAGTAAGAAGAAAAGCTTTGCTTTTGATGTGCTAACACTTACAGGAGGGACAACCTTTGCTCAAATTCTTACTATTCTATCAGTTCCTATTTTAACCCGCGTATACCAGCCTGAAAATTTTGGGGTATGGGCTCTATATAGTTCTATTATCAGCATTATCAGCGTTATAATATGCATGCGATATGAGTACTCCATTATGTTGCCCGAATTGGATGAGGATGCCATAAATCTCTTAGGAGTGAGTTTTCTTGCGATAGGAGTTGTAACCGTTTTAACCCTGGCAATAATATGGTTCTCTAGAGAGCTTATAATTAATATCTCAAATTTTTCTCAAATAGGAAATTACCTCTGGCTTGTACCCCCATTTGTTCTTGTAAATGGAATATTCCTTGCCTTGAATGGCTGGAATTCAAGGACTAAGCTTTTCAAAAGATTATCCTTTTCAAGAATCTCTAATTCTATTTCAACTACTGCAGTACAGATAATTGTAGGAGTCTTTTTCTCAAAAACCCCATTAGGTTTAATAATCGGCAGTCTTACTGGTCAGTCTGTTGCAACATTCATACTTGCAGGGCAGATTTGGAGAGATGATAGAATCCTGATCAAAAAAAGTCTCAACTGGAATAAAATGTGTGAAGTACTTAAAAAGTACAGTAAATTTCCACTTGTAGATTCATTTTCCGCCCTTATGAATTCGATCTCCTGGCAACTGCCAGCTTTCCTTCTTGCAGCCTTTTTTTCTCCTGCAATCGTCGGTTTTTATTCACTTGGATTTCGACTTCTTCAGATGCCAATGAGTTTAATTGGTAGTTCGATTTCACAGGTATTTTTCCAGAGGGCATCAAGAGCCTCTTCGAGAGGGACTCTTCCAGGACTTGTAGAAAATGTATTTAAAGTTCTTGTAATAATAGGTATGTTTCCGATATTAGTCCTGACAATTGTAGGAAGTGATGTTTTTACTGTAATTTTTGGAAAAGCCTGGGCAGAAGCAGGGGTTTATACTCAAATCCTTGGGCTTTGGGCTTTTGTCTGGTTTATCTCATCTCCACTAACTGGAATATATCTTGTAGTTGAAGAGTATGATTTTGGTTTCCGTTACAATTTTTTTAACCTAACTACACGTTTTCTTTCACTTATTATCGGCGGTATGCTCGGAAGCGCACGTATAGCACTTATTCTTTTTTCAATATCAGGAATTGTGGTATACGGTTACCTTTGCTTGAAGATGATATCTTATTCCGGAGTAGAGATTTCAAGAGCCCTAAAAATCGTATTTTCAAATTTTATTCTTTTTGTTCCTGCAGGAATTATCCTTGTTGCCTTAAAAATCGCCGAAGTAAACCCGATTCTGCTAGTTATCTTTTCCGGTGTGTTTATTGGCATTTATTACCTGTATATTTTGAAAACCGATACAAATGTGAAGAAAATACTGAAAGAACTTCGAACCTGATGAGCTGGCTAAAAACGATCAAAGTCTCGCTGGTACATATCCCGCAGCAAGACGCAAGGTATTCTGATGAAATAAAGAAATATCTTTTTTATTGCATATTTTTCGCAGATGCTTCAAAAAATAACATGGTAGGCCCAGCTATATTTTACAAAACGCTCTTTACTGTTCAAGATCGCTCCAAAGTTTAAAATTTAAAATTAAATAAATTCCAGACATTTTGTCTATAATAAATTTTTGTAACTCAAAAAAAGATAATAATAAAAATCAAAAAAAATTATGGTCACGTGCCAGAAATAAGCATCGTGCTCAGTTCTTCGGCTAACGTGACTGCACCTCTATATCCTGAATAGCCTTTTGAAAGTACCACCTGATCATAGATTGGGAACGTAAGAGGAAACGTTGATATTCCATATTTTTTGCCTTCTATTTTATCATTTGTGTTCCCGAAAATCACATTAGGTTTATTTTCCTTGATATTCTCCCATATTTTGTAATTGTCAGACTCGAATAATACAGTTGGTTCTAGGTCATAATCAAGCTCTGAAATGTTTTTCCTTATCGGTTCCTTTAGATTTTCTTCTGGCTGGTCTGTGACGGCTATTAAACTAGGAGTCAGGCTAAGGTCATTTGCAAGAAACTTTGTTATACCCACGGCATATCCTGAGTCGGCTATTAATGCAAATTCCTTATTGGATAATGAGAAAACATGAGCCTCGGTGAATTTGAGGAGATATTTCCAGAATTGATCTTCCTCTTCTTCAATGACCTTTTCTACTTTTTCCAGATCCAGATGCAATGTTCTCGCTACCTCTCTCAGAAAATTGCTGGTCTCGGAACCAATAGGTAGTGGGTATACTAGATAAGGCACACCGAACTTTTGCTTAAAATGCTCGGCCACTGCGATTCCAGTGTTTGGAGACAGCACAACATTTAGCTCCACCTTTGAAGCATTTCTTATTTTATCCAGGGTGTCGCCGTTTCCTGATAGGTTTACCTTAAGGCCAATTCTTTCCAGCAAGCGAACTATCTCATTGATATTGCCTTGCCAGAAAGCATCCATCATTGGCACGATGCCCAGGAGATTAATAACGCCTTTCTTCTTTTTTTTCGATGGAACCGTAAGCTGATCGATCATCGACCTGTATGCTATATCATAGCCCTTGTAAGTATCGCCTTTAAAACCAGGGGTCTCGGCGAATATTACAGGCTTATCGTTACCTGAAAACTCATTGACAACTGCCTTAATATCGTCACCTATAAGGCCTACAGTACAACCGGTCACCACGAAATAAAAGTCAGCATCGATGACCTCAAGTGTGGTCTTTATTTGTTCCCGCAAACGGTCCTCGCCTCCGAAAACCACCTGTTTTTCAAGCGTATTAGTAGAAGGCAATGCAAAACCACATGCATATCCCACATATTGATAACCATGACCTATATTGCTGTTGAATATAGCCATACCACATCCTGGGCCGGCATGAATAATAGGAACTGCCCTATTTATGGAATTGACTAGGTCAAGAGCTCCTCCAAGAGCACAACTAGTCCTTGGTGCATCTATAGAGCTCATTGATTATCACCTATGTATTTAAAGGGACTTTGCGAATACCAGTTTTCACGATAAGGCAAATTCACTCTTGCTGAAATCTTATTAGCATAAGAAGGATTCTTTAATGATCTTACAAGTTCCTTGCCAAAGCTCAAAGCACCTTTATACCCAACGTAAAGTGTACCAGGAAGTACAGGAGCAACTGGGATTCCTTGGCGTATGCCCGTACTGCAGTACTCTATACCTCCCACTAGAACATCCGGTTTTTCCTTCGCAAGAAGGTTAACCCATTCAAAGTGCTGGAAGTTACCGATTTGTAGAATGAATTCTTTTTTGCTACGGCGATTAAGGTTTTCAAGAGGTGCAAGACCATATGCGTCACTATACTCCAAACCAGTGCTAACAGCAGTCTCCATCCAAAACTCATCGAGAAGGCTCTGGAGAGCTAAGGTTCTTGCTAAGTTAAAGCCAACGAAAGCTCTCTTACCCTCAAGTTTTGACTTTATTTCGTTAAGTAGAGGTATCACTCTAGCCTCCTCCTCTTTAATCACCTTCTCGATCTCTTGTTCTTTACCAAACAATTTTGCGGTATCCCTTAGCCACCAGTTTGTGAACTCAATACCAACAGGCATAGGAGGCTCAACATAAGGTATACCATACTTTTTCTCCATATTTATCAGGAAAAGATTGCTCATGAGGTTGCAGAGCGTACTTGCACCTGTAGCTTCGGATGCATTCTTTAGATTTGCCACGTCTGTAAATAGGGGGAAATACTGGACTTTAATTCCGACTTTAGCCAAGAGGCGTTCGATTTCCAGCTCATTAACATGGGATATTGTAAGAGGATTAACTATCAGTAGCGTGTCCTTTTTCTTCTTCTTGGGAGGCTCTATGGCCCGCATAAGGGCAACAAGAAAAGTATCATATCCAGTAGCAACAGAACCTGACCTGAATCCTTCACATTGCATTGGAATTATGGTTCCTTTTATTTTTGGCTGTACTTTGTTTACGACAGCTTGTAAATCGTCGCCTATAATACCTGCGGCGCATGATGAGATTATAGTAATGAGTTTTGGATGGTATCTGTTCTCAGCTTCCAGAATAGCGCTCTCTAGCTCACTAGCTCCACCATATACAATTTCATTTTCACCAAAATTAGTAGATATGGCTTTAATAGTATCCGATGGTAGTTCACGCATCTCTCTTTCCATTTTATAGAGGAGCGTTACTCCAGGTATCATAGAGGAGCAGCCTACAGGAGAGTGTGCTATGACCACATTATCATTAATCATAGCTGCATTCAAAAGAGGCATCATCTCATCGCAGGCTGAAGATTGAGAAAAACTTCTATTTTTATTCTTCAGGCATCCTCCCCTAGCGCATTGTGCAAGATCTTTTCCACTTCCTCCATATGCGCATACCGTTCCTAGACGCTCTTCACGAGTTGGAACAAGGAATTCTGACTTACTTTTAAGCATTCTTTTTTCTCCTTAATTCCCGCTGGAAATTTCCGCTTCTTGAGCTAGATAGTCAAGCCTGCAGCTCGAAGAAATTTCATCCTTTTGTCCCAATAAATTATCAGACCATCTTTCGGCCCATTCCTTTAACTGTTCCGGCTCCAGAGGTGAAGGGACGTACTTTTTCTTGTTATTGATAATGGTTTTAGCCAATTTTCTATATACAGAAGCTTGTTCTGAGTCCGGAGCAGCCTCTAGAACAGTCTTCCCTAATAGCTCAGCCCTAGTTACTGATATTGATCTAGGGACAAACTGGGCAATCGTGGTCTTGGTGTTCTTGCTGAAATCTTTCACAATATCCTTGTGGATAGGCTGATTGATTGAATTGGCGATTATTCCACTAAACAGTGCACCACCGCTTGATGCATATTTCTTTATCCCTTTGAAAAGATTATTAGCAGCATAGATAGCCATGAAATCAGATGACGAAACAGTGTACACCTGTTCAGCAACCCCTTCACGAATAGGCATAGCAAACCCCCCACAAACCACATCGCCTAATACATCATAAATAACAACATCTGGTTTATACTCTTCAAACACATTTTGGGATGCTAGCAGTTCAATAGCAGTGATGATTCCTCTTCCAGCACATCCCACTCCGGGCTCTGGACCTCCGGCCTCGACACAGAGGATATCGTTAAATCCGTTATGAACTACTTCATCGACCTCTACTTTCTGATTAGATCGTAGTGTGTCGAGTATGGTTGGAATGAATGTTCCTCCACGTAACGTATTTGTCGAATCGCTTTTAGGATCACATCCTATCTGCATGACATGATATCCCTGTTCGGAAAGGGCAGCACTGATATTTGATGCCGTAGTTGATTTACCAATACCGCCTTTCCCATAAATGGCAATATTCCTAGTTTTGGTCATATTATCACTCGGTTAAAATCACAATATACTATCGATCCATCCGGCGAAGACAGAGCATTACAAGGCCGTTTATTCGGGAAATATATGGTTACTGTGGATAGTAATGGTTCTAACCGAAAGGATCGCTATGCTTTTATCAAATATCATAGGCGTGAATTGTTAAATATGATAGGAAATGAGCAAAAGCGACCTTTTTATTCTGAGAATTCAAAAAAACAGGCAAGAATTGCTTAAATGATACAGATTTTCAATATCATAAAGAATAGTTCGGAGTCTTTTAACCAACCTGTATAATAAAACTTTTATTGAGGATTATTTTACCTTAATCTGCATTTATATATACTACGATAACAATAAGCCGGCAAAAGAATTTTACCCAAAAGAATTTTACCGGGCAGCCCGGGGAGAAAATATCGTTTTTATGGTAAGAAGCCTTAAAATCCGGATTACCGCCTTCATAATAGTATGTATTTTCATCTTGGTGATAGTAACGGGGTACACATTCCTATACTCTGTAGATGAAACTTCGAAAAGTCTACCCATATTGAATATGGCAGGACAAGAGATTACTATCAACGAATACAAGGATGCTGTAGACCCTAACTTTGAGACTCTTATCAGGTTTCTGTCAGAAGATACCACAGAGAATAGAGACTATGTATATCCTGTCTACACATGTGGAGATTTTGCTTCGTCTCTACATGATAATGCTGAAAAGCATAGCATACGGTGTGGTATTGTAGGAGTAAAGTTCAACACTGCATACAAAGAGAACGTATCAAAATTATTGAATAACAGCTCTAGTTATCCACCTGCCTATTCCAGTTATGATACTTGCAGAGGACATGCTTTTAATGTCTTTAATACAACTGATAAGGGTATGGTTTACGTGGATTCTACAGGCATTACCATTGAAGAAAAAGAGACCGGAAATAAACCATATGATATGATAGTTTATGCTCAGAAAGGCGAGGAACTAGGAGAGATACGGATTGACCAGGCAGAAAGTCTAGATTACTCTTATTATAATCTTAAGGAGAAACAATACCTAAGATACCGTAACACTGTTGATAAATATAATTACGCTGCCGAGATCTTAAACAAGAAAATCAAGACAAATAGCATCAACGTCAGCACTGCGATAAATAAAAAAAGAGAACTTGAAGCTATGAGATCAAAATTAGAACAACGCGAGGAATTCAAATGGATTATTGTAGGACAGATGGGAATTGTCGACCATCTTCAAGTATTCTGGTAGTTAGTAATTATCTTTTCTCGATCATGTTGGTGAGTTATTGATCAATTCTGAAAAAGCAAGTATATCCCCCTTATTTAAGGAAACATTGAGAGATTATTTTGCTTATGTTTTCTTCTTATATATTTCAATAACTCACATCCACTACACTTTTTTCTTTGCCGGGATTTTTGCCGGTAATCTCTATTAACTATGAGAGATTACGAGAAGCATTATCACTTTATCAGCGTAATCTGGAGACTACCTGAGTTTCATTCTGTGGTCTCCAAATTCATGTATACTTCCCCGGATTTTCATCGAATTTCTCCTTACAGGAAGCAGAGCAGAAATAATACATTTTTCCTTTATAGTTACTCTTGAATTCTACTGTTTTTTTATCTATTTTCATCTTGCAAACTACATCTACTACAGTTGATGAAGCAGAATTCACACTGTTCGTTGCTACTGATGTTATTTGTTCAGAAGCTTCCTGAGTTTTATTTTCTTTGGTTTCGGAATTATTTTCTGCGGTCTTGGAATTATTTTCTGCGGTCTTGGAATTATTTTCTGTGGCCGTGGAATTATTTTCTGTGGTCTCAGAATTTATGTATTTCTTTGGATTCTCATCGAATTTCTCCTTACAGGAGGCAGAGCAGAAATAGTACGTTGTTCCTTTATAATTACTCTTGAATTCTGCTGTTCTTTTATCTATTTTCATCTTGCAAACTGCATCTACTACAGTTGATGACGTCGAGTCTGTATCATTAGTTGTTGCTGATATTACTTGTTCAGAAGCTTCCTGAGTTTTATTTTCTGTAGCCTTACAGTTTTTCTGAGTTTTGTTTTCTGTGGTCTTGCAGTATTTCTGAGTTCTATTTTCTGTGGTCTCGGAATTATTTTCAGAAATTTCTGAACTTATGTACTTTTCTGGATTCTCGTCGAATTTCTCCTTACAGGAAAGAGCACAGAAATAGTACGTTTTTCCCTTATACTCACTCGTGAACTCTGCTGTTTTTTTGTCGATTTTCATTTTGCAAACTACATCTACTACAGTTGATGATGTCGAATCTGTGCGATTCTTAGATGCAGATGTTACTGAAGGCTTAGATACCGATACATTTTTTGCTAATGTAATATGTGTTGTTGGCGATTCTACATCTGTTACATTTTCTGAAATATTCTGAGTTTCATTTTCTGTAATCTGTGCCTTTTCAGCACAGCCGGCCGCAGAGACTACAGCAACAAAGACAAAGAGCATTGCTATGATTTTTAATATATTCATTAAAAATTTCCCCAAGTTTTCTTTTGTTTACACTCAATTCATGGAAATAGTATGAGATTCTTCATTCATGCAATACTCACTGTAAGAACCAGCAGCGAAAGAATTTTTAGATTTTTTACACTGTACTTAATTGTTTTCATAAGCAGAGCTCCCTATATTTTGCTTCAATTATATATGTTATCCACATTATGTGGTCTGGCTCCATAATTGGTTGACATAGATATTTGAATAAACTTTGTTCAACTGTATTCGTTTTCTAAGCCTACCTAAATACTAAGAGCCAAGAGCCAAAGTCTAATACAATAAGAAAAATGAGATGAATAGTGTAAATATTTGAATTTCTGACGAAATCTCGACTTAGTTTTGACGGTTACTGAATTCTTCAATGGAATAAAAGGCATACCCTCAAAGACTTTTGATCTTCAAGAACCTAAAGTTTTTTCATTCCTCCTGAAAATATAGAGTATGAAAACAACTATCGCCTTTATTTTATTTTTCTGGATTGTAGAAATTTATGTACTTTTTCAAATTTTAGTCAATTTTATTCTTAAGAATCAGAGCAAAAATAGTTATCTTTCCTTAGTAACTTGTGTACTTACTCGGATTTGCGTCGAATTTCTTTTTACAGGAAGAAGAGCAGAAATAGTATGTCTTTCCCTTATATTTACTCGTGAATTTTGCTGTACTTTTACTAATTTTCATCTTGCAAACTGGATCTACTACAGTTGAAGAACTCACGGTTATATAGCTATATTTCGTTATCTTATTGCTGCCTTTTGCATTCTTTACTGTCAGAGAAACAGTATATTTTCCGGCTTTACTGTATTTATGGGCAGGATTTTTGGCTGTTGAATATGTTCCGTCTCCAAAACTCCATTTCCATGATGTAGGTGAATATTTACTTTTATCCGTAAACTGAACTTTTAGAGGAGCACTTCCTGAAGTAGGAGATGCTGAAAAAGCAGCTACAGGGGCTTTTGTGACTTTTATAGGAGCTGCAATTGCAGTTGCCGATAATAATATTATGCCGATTAATACAAAAGATATTTTTTGTTTTAGATTCATATAATCTCCTTCATTTGTTTTTTATTTTGGTTCAGCATTCAGAAAGTATTTTGTAAGTAATTTGGAGGATTTTTAGAGAATTTCTGGAGGACTTCAGGGATAAAAAGCATATTGAAGTCATATTGAAGTGCTTTTTACATTCCATATCTTCATAGAAAGCCTCTAAGATACGCAATTGTATCAATCTCAAGATAATTTGATAGCCGGAAGAGAAAGAGCCATCATTTGAAATCTGTCATTTGAAATTATTCTTATTCAATGTCCTGAAATTTTTTGTGTATAGGTCATTTGGCTTGATCTATACTGGCCGAATGGTACCGTCGGCAACAAACTGATCAGCCTAGACTATCAATCATCGAAGTGTATTTAATAATGGATAAGCGCTGGTAATATATGAAAATAGATCTATCAGCAATTATAGTCTCAATTATTTGCTTTTCTGATGAATTGAGGCAAAATTCTATTTAATCAATTCTTTAACGCTTATTTTCAGTCCAATTTTGCAAAATCAGCTTAATTATAATATTTAGGCTTTGTAGAAATCCTAAATTAACCAATTATTAGAGAAATGTTTTAAATAAAGTGCTTTTTCCACTTTCTGCCATAAAAACATAGGCATATGACTAAGTGAATGTAAATAAAAATAGCATTAGCAAATAATTAAACGTAGTGAAATGAGTCTGAGAAGGCCATTCAGCCTTCCAAACTAAACCTTTATTCTTGTAAATTTTCAAAACTGAATTTTATTCAACATCAACTTTTGTTCTTGCTTTACTTAAGGAATACATTGGAACAGACTATAGTGAAGTTATTGAACTAGTTGGTCAAGTGCAATTGTCTACAGATAGTAGATTAATAAATATTTCAGGTTATTACGATAAGTAAAGAAATCTTAAGTATCAAGTTGTGATGACTGCCTGGATATAGAAAAATTCTTACTTTCCGCTTTATAAAGCCCACCGATAATCAGGATACTTCCGAGAAGCGTATAAGCTGTAAAAGACTCCCCAAGTAGTACAGCTCCAAGAAAAACACCTGAAAGTGGAGTAATATAAATTGTCATGGCTACTGTTGAAGCCGATAATTTATTCAGGCTGAAATTATACACCAAAAAGGCGATCAAGGAACAACATATTGTTAGAAATCCCAAAGATATCAAAGTAAGCGGTGTAAATTCAAACAGAGAAGTGTGTGGAGATGTCAGGTAGAAAGGCATAAAATCTAGAGATGCGAAGAAAAAAACATAGCTCAATACTGTAAGAGCAGAATATTTTTCACCTATCTTCTTACCCATAACAGTATATAATGCCCAAAAAAAGGCCGATGTTAGAGCAATAATATCACCTTTAAATTGTGCTGACAGCTCAAATCTGCCATTTGTAGTTACTAATGCAAGCTCTATAAGTGCAATAATAGCTCCGATTACTTTATCTTTTGAAGGCTTTTCTCCTATAATTACAAGGGAGAGTAACATTACCGTGAAGGTGGACAAGCTAGATATCATAGTGAAATTGGTGACTGTTGTATTTTCCAGCGACCATGCTTGAAGGAAAAGTGCTGCTGAGATACCTATCGTGGCAAGAAATGCCATATATGGTGCATCCTTTAAATCAATAGAAAGCCCTTTTTTACCCTTCAATAATAAAGTTACTGTGATTATCATTGGCGTTGACAGGGCAAACCTAAGCGTAACAATACCTAAGGTGTCCAACTGGGCATATGCCTCCTTAACAGCAACAGCGGAAGCTCCCCAGAAGATATTAATAATTATCAGGCTGGCAATGAGCAATGAAGAGCTCTTACCCTCTAGAAAATTCATCTGTTTTTCAAACATAATATCAAAAAATAATTTGATGGCTGGAAGAGAAGAGCCACCATTTAAAACTATTCTTACCAGGCATCCTGAAATTCTTTTGTGTAAAGATCGCGTGGTTTGATCTGTCCTGGTTTCAGTTTGCCATCGGCCACAAGTTGATTAATCCAGACCTGCAACTGTGTTTCATTAACAGCTCCCGTATGGCTATAGTAGTGTGCAGCGGCCTCATTCAAACCGATAGCTTTTGCAGTTATACTACCAGCTTCACCACGATTATTATCGCACCATTCTTCAGTGGTTTTATATCCTTTTATGAATTTTCTTACAGTATCTGGATGTTCCTTGATAAAGTTCTCGGTAAAGCAAAGAAGAGTGTTACCTCCTGCACTTCCAAAAGCTTGCTGGCTTGTTGTCAAAATCCTCACACCGCCATGGTTCTCTGCCGCAAAGTAAAATGGTGGATGTAACACTGCAACATCAATTAAGCCCTGTCTCAAAGCTTGTTCCTGCTGTGGATCTGGTATCACGACATACTCAAAGTCATCTTTAGAGAGCCCATGATCCTTGAACCATTTATTGTTCTGCGTATCAGCGCAAATACCCAGTGCAGTTACACCTATTTTGGGCTTATGACCCAGTTTCTTTTCGCTTAGATCCGAAATACTTTTTATACTACTATTTTCCAGAACTAGCCATTGCATATGGGTTTCGCTCAGGTTACCATCTGATGGTTCATCACCACTCTGCGCAACTGCAATTACAGGTACTCCAGCTAACCTTAGGTTGATCAGATTCTGGGGATCGGCATCAAGAACATCTATCTGCCCGCTTACGAAAGCATTATTTCTTTGAGTCGCTGCTATCTCACCGACATCAACGAATTTCACACCTGATTCGTTGAAGAAATCTTTCTCTACTCCCACAACCCATGGCGTTATGGTACAATCTTTACTGACACTAGCCTTCAACTCGTAATTTTCATTGTTTGCAGATTCATTTCGACTATTAAAAAATGTGAAACCCGCAGCCAGAATAATTATTATTGCCAGAACGGTTACTACTACAAATGTTGGTTTGTTTTTCTGTTTTTTATCATTAATACCACCCATTATTAATTCCTCCATTATTAAAACAATGATAGCTACTACCCTTAATTAGACTATAATGGATTCTTTCCATCCCACTGAGCGTTTTTCTAGCTCTAGCATAACATAGTTTATAACGATACCAAGCAAAGCAACAGTGACTATGCCAGCATACATTTTTGGAATCTGAAATGTGGTCTGTGCCTGGATGATCATGAATCCAAGACCTGAATGCGCCCCTATCATCTCTGCACCAATGAGCATGAAAAAGGCGAAACTGGCACCCATTCTTATTCCTGTGAAAACTGTAGGTAACGAGGCAGGAAGCAGTACTTTCCAAAACATCTCTAGTTTACTCAGTCCTGCTGTCCTTGCCATTTTTACTAATAGCGGATCGACATTCTTGATGCCGGTAACAGTGTTGAAAAGTATTGGCCACTGGCATACCCAGTAGATAATAGCGATTTTGGATATCTCGCCAATGCCCAAAAGTGCCATAAAAACCGGAAACAATGTAAAAGGATTTGCCTGACCAAGAACCTGCAGCAGTGGGTTGACTGATTTTTCAATTTCCTTAAACCATCCACCAAGCAGAAACCCCAGTGGCAATGCGATCAAAAGTGCTAGCCCAAAGCCTGTGACAACTCTGATTAAACTAGCTACTGTTTGGGTTATCAACTCCCCTGATAGTATCAAGTCCACCATCGAGGAAAAAATTACTGACGGTGGAGATATAAACAATATATTTACCAATCCAATCCTGGGAGCTATTTCCCATATAAGCAGAAATATAATGATAGCTATTGATCGCTGAAAATAAGACTTCAGAAGATCAATAATATCGAAGTCTGAGGATTTGTGGATAGATTCTGTACCTACATTGCTTTCCATTGGATCACTTCGATCTTGTGTCTAAAGGTATCGACAAAGCAGGCGCTTTTTTAATATTCTTTGTATTTCCAAGGTTGAAGTCCTCAATCGAGCATTTATTGTGTATCTCCTGTGTCTTGGTTACCTCTTCTCTCAGAAGTTCCCATAGCTTGTGTCTGGTCTCTACGAATTCCGGAGTTACTTTTACATCATTCGATAAGCGTCTTTTTCGAGGTATTGGAATATCAATAACAGTTTTAATTACCCCTGGCCTGGCAGTCATGACTGCAACTCTATCAGCAAGGAGTACGGCTTCATCTATACTGTGAGTTATAAAAAGCACGGTTTTTTGTGTCTGGTCCCTTATCTTTAAAAGATCTGTCTGCATGATTTCTCTTGTCTGAGCATCAAGGGCAGCAAATGGCTCGTCCATCAAAAGTATTTCGGGATTTATAGCAAGTGCCCTCGCGATTGCAACTCTCTGTTTCATGCCCCCACTCAACTCATACGGATATCTGTCTTCAAAACCTGCTAATCCAACAAGTGAAAGGTATTTTCTTGCGGTCCCTTCTCTGATGTCCTTTTCAACCCCTTTTGCTTCCAGCAGAAATGATACATTATTCAGTGAAGTTCTCCAGGGGAAAAGGGCTGGTTGCTGAAAAACAATAGCTCTGTCAAGACTAGGACCTGTAATCGGCTTACCATCAATTAATATTTCACCATCATCTGGTTCTGTCAGTCCACCGACAAGGTCAAGAAATGTAGATTTTCCACATCCACTTGGTCCAAGAATAACAAAGAATTCACCAGCTTTAATGTTAAGATTTACACCATCAAGTGCATAAAATTTAGAAGAGGAGGCATCTCCTTTATTAGAATTTTTTGCATTCCGGATTTTGAATGTTTTTTTTAAATTTATTACTTCGATATTGCTCATCATACCAACTACCAACGTGTATCTTTATCATGGATATGAGCCGGTAATATATGAGAATAGATTTGTCAGCAATTCTGGTCTCGATTATTTGCTTTTCTAATGAATTGAGGCAAAATTCAAATTAATCAATTGAGGTTTTACCAAGACTGACGAAAATCCATTAAAAGCAAGAGGGGTAGTATCTTAAATTTGCTGTAAATTTGAAGTCAAGTTTTTGCGTACTATAGAAAGGATTGATCTTTCAATATGGAATTTTCTATCCAGTAACTTCTTGATTTGTGATTTTACAGAAAATCGATACACTATCGATATAAGATAAAGAAGCAGAAGAAATGAAAACAATTCTTATAGGAACATATTCAAGTTTGATGTTTATCTTTTTTGCCTAGCTGCTTTCTAACTAAGCAATTATTTTTCTAATGATTCAAAAACAGCAAAGAGTTTTTAATACTTTTAGTCTCAACTCAATTTTACAAAAATAACTAATTATAAATTAAATTTTTACTTAAGTAGTTTAGGAAAAATAGCAATATTTACTTACTAAATAATATTAATAAAATCTTCAAACTTATTTTAGTTTTCCTTGCCATTATAAAGCATTTTTTTCTTGAAAAACTTGAAAATTGACATTGATTAAAAAGAAAAAGGAGGTTTAGCTGTATGAGCTATTTCAACAACAATAATGAGAGAAGAATGATCCGATGGCATGCGAAACCCAAGGATGAGTTACTGTTCGATGCTTTAACTTTCTTGTACTCATGAATATGCCTGCATTAATTCGCTCTATCTATTTTACAGCCCTTTATAGGACAGCTTACAATAATACTTGCTAATATTTGAATCTATTTTTTGAGGTAAAATCTGCCTGAAAGCTCTTCATTGCCCAGTTTTCTCTGGTTTCAGTATCTTCGAGGTTTAGAAAATCGAAGGGTTTAGCATGCCGAAAATCATCGCAATGTGGGCGACGATAAGGAATCCGATCAGTAATAAGAAATGTAACTTCATCTTTTCATCTTTTTCTATATTCTTTGAGATCATACCTAATTCAAGAAGTGCGATTCCGAAGAGAAATATTACACCACTTAGGTAAGAACCAATTGCAAGGATATCACTAAATCCTCTCCATACTATATGTGGAACTACTGTCGTGATAAGATATGTGAAGATTCCAAGAAAATAGAATCCTAAAGCAATACCTACGATTTTGTTGAACTGCCTAAGAGAGCCTTCGTAAAGACGTCCAAAAATCACGAAAAACTCTGTAGCTGTAAGCGTTTCGGCAAGAATTACAGGGATTGCCATAAATATTAGCAGATTCCAGGGCTGATTGGTTGCTAGCAGTTCCATGTAATGAGTCATATTCATGTTCATAGCTGCTGTTGCTGTCTGAGTAATCATTTCCTGCATTTTATATCTCCACCGGAGATCATTGTTCCTTCCTCCGGTTACAAGAGAAATAATTTTGCAGTTTAAACCTGTTCTCACTAATCAGTCTATCTATGGACAATTAGGTAATGAAAGACGATGATATATTTATACTCTCAAGTAAATTTATAAAGTTTAATGGACACCTAGTCAAATTCTCCCTTTCAGGTTTGCCTATACACTAACTGATATATACTTAATTTCCGAGTACTAACCTATGGCTTGGGTCAGGAAGACTGTATATGCTACCATTATACTTGTTATTGCAGTTGTAGCATTGCCATTTTCAGCGGTCGCAGTATCTTCAGTTTCGTCTATGTTCCCGATGCGTACTTGTCCTGGGCCCTGCGAGGCTAGAATGAGCTGTATGGGAAATTGCCCGATGCTGGTACAGGTAAATTCCAGATCTGGACAGAAATCCCTTCCACGATCGTCTCCAAGTAATTTTTCTCCATACCCATGCAGCAGCACGTTCCAATCAGGTGTACAAAGAAGTAGCATTGAGGGAATGATCGGGCCGAAAGGCAAGGTCTCGGGTATCCGAAGAATTTATCCGAATAACGTACTCGATCACCCGCAGCGTAAGGCAGTTTATGATATCATCGTGGCAAACCCGGGAATTGATCTGGGGAAAATTGGCAAAGTTCTTAATCTTAATCGAGAGACACTTCGATATCATATGGATATGCTCGCATCGTCAAATAAAATCGTCGTAATGAAAGATCGCGGTATTATAAGGTATTATGAGAATCATGGACGATATGGCATCCTTGAAAGGCGTGTTCTGGCCCATTTCTGGAACTCGACGGCTGAACAAATTCTGTCAATAGTTCTATCAAATCCGGGAATCACACAGAAAGACATTGCCAGTAAACTTTCAATTGCATCTCCAACTGTTAACTGGTACATGAAACGGTTCACTGCTGATGAGATTGTCACGGCCCAGCATACGAGTCGACTTACCAATTATTACATTACTTCAAAAGCATTGTGTGTATTAACCGATTTTCCCAGGATTCGGCAAAACCTGCAAGTTGAAGTTTATGGCCAATGATTTTCTTTTGACTAATTTCAAGTTCCTTCTGCTATAACTTACAGAATACAGAGTCTTTAATAGCACAAGCTTGAAGCCAATTTTGCGCAAGCTTCATTTTATTCATTAGAAAATGGCTTATCGATATGTTTCAAGTACTCTGTCATAAATGTCTTCTATTGCTCTGAGCCCGCCTACATATCCCGCGTATCCGCAGTTGAGTACAAGCCTGTAAAATACTGGTACACTGACAATAAGCAGATCAGCGCCTATTTCTTTTGCAATATCCCTTTCCCAGCCGCTACCAAGAATCAATGCCCTGTTTTTATGATCATCCTTTTTTATTTCTTCATGAATTTTTCCACCGTCAATAACGAAATCAACTTCTGCAGATCTAAACTCGGAGATTTCAACAAATTGCTTTCGGATTGATTCACGGAATTCCTCTGGAGTATTGTCGACAATAAATTGCTTTGCTGGAAGAATTCCCAGCTCATTCAGAAGAAATTTTGAAAATCCTATAGAATAAGAAGCATCCAGTAAGGTATAGAATCTTCTGGGAATCCCATATCTGAATTCAAGCATAAAATTTGAAGTTCTTTCGATATGCGAGTAGAATTTTCCTTCTTCCTTCTCAATAAACCTCTCAATTCGCGTTTTTTCAAGTGATGCAAAATCACCAACCTGACGTAGGAATTTTGAGGTTTCATTGCCCCCTATAGGAAGATAAGGAAAATGCAGATACGGTGTACCATATTTATTTTTAAGATTTTCAGCAATTCCAAGTCCTGCCCATGCACTGATAACCAGGTTAAATTCTGCTTCGGGAATTGTTTTCCATTCTTCTATACCCCTGGAATCCTGACCAAAGAGGATATTGACTTCAAGTCCTATTCCTTCTAGAATTCTTTTCAACTCCTGAAGGTTACCATTCCAGTAAGGATCTTGATATGGAATTACCGAAAAAACATTGGCAAGTCCTTTTTTAGTTGCTCCTTTGCTCCCGAATTTGTCAACGTACTGGTCAATAATTGCATTAACAACTTTTTCATGGCTAACATAATTGTTACTTTTAAAGCCGCCTGTCTCAGCAAATACGATCGGTTTTCCCAAGTGCTGAAAATCTGCTGTTACTCTACCCACATCATCTCCAACTATATCTGATGTGCAGCCTGTAAGTACAACATAAAGATCGGCATCTATAACTTTGAAGGAACCTTCAATAACTTCCCTCAATCGGTGTTCCCCGCCATAGACAATTTCGGATTCACTTGCG
>Ga0207800_1000024_pt1 | contig 87612 bp, 58 predicted proteins | sample LuqExpMetageno11_FD_187769 | JGI IMG/M metagenome (GOLD analysis project Ga0207800, IMG submission 187769) | Tropical forest soil microbial communities from Luquillo Experimental Forest, Puerto Rico - Sample 11 (SPAdes) | ecosystem: Environmental > Terrestrial > Soil > Tropical forest ... | reverse complement strand
TTAACAATGGAGGCAATGTAGGGGTACAATGGCATGATGTAGTTAACATTGCCCCCAATGTAGGCCTACATTGATATGATTTGATTAACAATGGTGCCATTGTAGGGGTACATTGCTATAATCTCATTAACAATGGTGTCGCTGTAGGCCTACAGTGATGGTCAGAGATCGGGAATTATAGAAGAATCCCCATCAAATACTGATACTTGATGGGGAGGGTTTTATTGCGATACTGGGCTTTTAGGCGTTTTTGAAATTGGATTTTGCAAAGTCCAATATACCTTGCAAATGTTGTCTTATTAATCAAGAACCCTTGGCAGATTGGGCTGTACGTAAATAGAGTGATATATAGTTTTCAATTATATATTCAGAATCAATAAAAAACCTGTTTCTCTGACAAATGTGTGATCTTTTGTCGGAGAAACAGGTTTTGCTTTATACTAATGGCAACCTCGCTTATTCTTATTTTGCTGATTTTAGTAATAAATCAACTAGATTATGAGCGGCTTTAAGGTTCTCAAAATCTACCGGAAGGTGGGCATGGTCGATATATTCATTATAAAGCCACGGATCGCCTACTGCGAGTACATAACCTTTGACGTAGTGGGCTTCAGCAATTAATGCCTGGCCATTTTCTGATAATACAGCTTTAGCTGTTCGTGTGCAGGTTATTGACGAAACTTCTTTCAGAAAAATCTTATTGACACCTGTAAAAAGCGGGTGATTGGGTAAATTCACACAAGCACAGCTGTTGTAATTGCGAGGCATGCCCGCTGCAGCTTTTAATTCGGGATGAAGTAATACTTTGTTGTATTTCATTCCAAATTTTCCTGCTAAAAGGTTGAAACTATCCAGTTCGCAATTTGTGTAGTCGTTGGTGAGCAGAAGTAAAACACCTCCTTTTTTTACCCATTTAGCTATAGCATTGGCGGCTGAAATGTCCATAAAGTGTGGATTAGCCGATTCCAGCTTGGTATCGGGATCTACAATAATGTAAATGCTTGCATTTCTCAGATTCTTTTCGGTTGGCTTTTCTCTGAGTGTAGAGAGTTTTGCACCTTTTGCAACAAACAGATCACCCAATTCGGAAAATCCGCTTAGTGCTTTATCTTCCCAAAGATAGTGATAAGGCTTGCCGGTTTTAGAACTTATTTCATTGTTATAGAAATTGTCGAGTACAACATTTTTTTGAGCAGAACTAAACGAAACCGTTACGGATAGAAGTAATAGTAGAATTGTTTTGATTGGAAATTGTTTCATAAATTTGATATATAATTATTTTGCTACTGTGTAAATACGCATTCAGTTGTTTCACCTGCCAGCTTGCTATTAGTAATAAGACTTGATATTATTGAATTCGTACCCAGAATACTCCAGAAAATTGTAGTGATACAGAGCTTTCAACCGTCTCGAGATATAGTTGAATGAATAGGTATTCTGGAGATTTTAAATTTCAATAGAAAGCAAACCGTTCTACAGATCAAGCTCCAAGCGGAGTTTCCTGGGTAATCCGGAAACAACTAATTCATAAGAATGATTAATGAGTTCACAGAGAAATGCATGCGAGATAGTTGGGTCTATTTTTACGGAGTTCCAGTGTTTTTTATTGAAATGATACGCCGAGGTAATGGCTTCATATTCGTCGCGCAATTGAATGGCCCGTTCAGGCTCGCATTTCAACACGATTTGCGTTTCGGGGTTGTCGAGTGGTATGAGCCCGAACATTTTGCCTTGTACTTTCAACACCAGATTAAATTCTCCAAACGGAAAATCTTCTATTGCGCCTTTCAGGCTGAGACAGTATTCGCGAAGTTCTTCGATATTCATGAATTATTTGCATTAAGGATTTATGGACAAATATACATAAAAATCAAGAAGATTATATCTTTTTATGTTGTGACAATAACAGAGGCTGATCCCAGGTTATGAGATAGCCTCTGTTACTCGTTTTATACAAACAAAGAGAAAAGTAAAATAGCTTTTATTTTAGCCCCAAATGCTGCGTTTGGGCGGGTTGCCATAATTATCGAACTGGTCTCCATTTTCTCTTATGACTTGAGTAAGTTCTTCCACCGTGAAATCATATCCTTCGGATATGGCTACCTCCACAAATCTTTCTTTGGTCATTACACTATCGTACTTTAATCGAAATTCTTTATCACTGCCTCCTTTTGCAAGTAATTCTTCTACGCTCTGTTTAGACATATATCGTTATTAATTAAAAGTTATTACAATACAAATATAATCAAATATTTATTTGTATGCAATTTTTGCTGTCTATATGCATATATAAGTACTAATTATAATGTCTTTTTGAAATGTATGATGGATTATATGTTGCAAATAGATTTTTAGCTGCCTTGGCAAAAAAATGTCCGGTAAACAAACTGCTTACCGGACCTTTTAAATATATTCGGGGAAAAGTTATTTTACTTCCACACCATTTGCAACCTGTGCTTTTGGCTGTATCAGGACGAGTTTACCGTCGGAATTCTCGGCAGAGAGGATCATGCCTTCGCTCATTATTCCACGCAGTTTACGGGGCTCGAAATTGGCAATAAAGCAAACTTGCGTGCCAACCAGTTCTTCCGGATTTGGATAATGCTGTGCAATGCCGGAAAGAATAGTACGTTCTTCCAGTCCATCGGCAATGCGGAATTGCAACAACTTGTCGGCTTTTGGCACTTTCTGGCAGTCGAGCACGGTTCCTACGCGGATATCCATTTTCAGGAAGTCTTCGAATGATACGTTTTCTTTTACTGGGGCAGCTTTGTAGTTGGCTGTTTCGTTGGCTTTCTTGGTATCGAGCAGTTTTTGAACCTGGGCAGCTATGGTTTCGTCTTCGATTTTTTCGAACAGCAATTCGGGTGTTCCGAGTTGGGCGCCGGTTGCCAGCAAATCAATCTTGCCTAAATCGCTCCAGTTGAATGTTTGCAGATTCAACATGGTACGCAGTTTTGCCGCAGAGAAAGGCAAGAAAGGTTCGAAGGCTATAGCCAGGTTGGCAGCAATCTGCAAACTCAGGTGCATGATGGTTGCCACGCGATCCATATCCGTTTTAGCCACTTTCCAAGGTTCGGTGTCGGCCAGGTATTTGTTTCCGATACGAGCCAAGGTCATAGCTTCTTTTTGCGCATCGCGGAAGCGGAAATTGTTGAGCAACTTTTCCACATCGGCTTTCACGTTGACAAATTCTTCGAGGGTTTGCTTGTCGTAGTCGGTCAGTTCGCCGAGTGCAGGCACTTCTCCGTCGTAGTATTTTTGAGTCAGTACCAAAGCACGGTTGATGAAGTTACCGAAAATGGCCACCAATTCGTTGTTATTGCGGGCCTGGAAATCCTTCCAGGTAAAGTCGTTGTCTTTGGTTTCGGGAGCATTGGCAGTAAGGACGTAGCGCAATACATCTTGTTTGCCCGGAAAATCTTCGAGGTATTCGTGCAACCACACCGCCCAATTGCGCGAAGTGGAGATTTTATCGCCTTCGAGATTGAGAAATTCGTTGGCAGGAACATTATCGGGCAAAATATACGAGCCTTCGGCTTTCAGCATGGCCGGGAACACGATGCAGTGGAACACGATATTGTCTTTGCCGATAAAGTGCAACAGGCGTGTTTCGGGGTCTTTCCACCATTTTTCCCAGCTATCAGGCAGCAATTCTTTGGTATTGGAAATGTAACCGATGGGGGCATCGAACCAGACATAAAGCACTTTGCCTTCGGCACCAACAACAGGAACCGGGATTCCCCAGTCGAGGTCGCGACTTACAGCACGCGGTTGCAAGCCCATGTCGAGCCAGCTTTTGCATTGTCCGTACACGTTTGGTTTCCATTCTTTGTGGTCTTCGAGTATCCATTGGCGCAACCAGGCTTCGTGCTGGTCGAGCGGGAGGTACCAGTGTTTGGTTTCGCGCATGACAGGAGCAGAACCGCTAATGGCCGATTTTGGGTTGATCAAGTCGGTAGGATTCAGGGAAGTTCCGCAGGATTCGCATTGATCGCCGTACGCGTTTTCGTTGCCACAATGCGGACATTTGCCGGTGATGTACCGGTCGGCCAGGAACTGCTGGGCCGTTTCGTCGAAGTATTGTTCGTTTGTTTTTTCAATGAAACCGCCTTTGCCCTCGATGGTTTTGAAAATGTCGGAAGCCAGTCCGCGGTGTGTAGCAGAAGTGGTGCGTGAATAGATATCGAATGTGATTCCGAATTCTTCGAACGACTTTTTGATGATACCGTGGTAACGGTCCACAATATCCTGTGGTGTAACTCCTTCTTTTTTAGCTTTAATGGTGATGGGTACACCGTGTTCGTCGGAACCGCCGATAAAGAGCACTTCTTCGCCTTTGAGCCGGAGGTAGCGAACATAAATGTCGGCAGGAACATAAACACCTGCCAGGTGGCCGATATGAACCGGTCCATTGGCATAAGGCAAAGCCGAGGTAACGGTGGTACGTTTGAAATTTGTCATGTTGAAAATTAGTTGATTAGTTCATCGGGTGATTGGTTCATCGGTTTATTGGGCCGGGCACTAACAGATTCATATCCAGATGAACCGTTGAGCTATGTACCAATTAACCTTAGTCGAAACAGGAGTGCAAAGATACAGACAAAATCTCAAATTTCAGACACTTATTGCCGAGAAATGAACGGTTGGAAAGGCTATCCTTTTCTTAGTTTACACACTTTTCTGCACAGTCTCCCGGTTCTTGGGGTGCAGGAGGGTTTTTGAAAGTCGCAGGACTAAATATGAAAGTCGCAGGACTCATTCTGAACTTCGCAGGATGCTTTTTGAAAGTCGCAGGAGTGATTCTTGTTAATGCAGGAGGGTTTTTGAATGTTGCAGGACTAAATATGAAAGTCGCAGGATCCATTCTGAACTCCGCAGGATGCTTTTTGAAAGTTGCGGAAAGGTTTTTGATACTCGCCAAGCCGATTTTGATACCCGCCAAAGCAATTTCGGAAGTTGCCGGAACGATTTTGTTATTTCAGCTGCAAACAATTAAGGGGATAAGTATAGGCAATTAAATTTGGAGTATATTTGTGAATCAAAAAAATCAACCCCTTGCCCATGCCCCTAAACAAAGTCCTACTTAAAGAGCAACTGGCCCCACTTTCGAAAAAAGAGCTTGCCGAAATGGTGCTGAAACTGGCCGGGAAGCGATATAATTATGAGTTTTTGCTGGTCAATTTCCTGGACAGGGAGGGTGGGGAGCAAACCTTATTTGAAGAAGCCAAAGATGATATTGATACCCTTTGGCAAAAGGAATTCAAAGGAAGCACGGAACTGAAAAAGCTGGTAAAGAAACTGAATGCCTGCACGAAAAGGATAACGGAATTTACCGTTGAAACCAAAAGCAAGAAACTGGAGGCGGACCTGATGCTTTACGTGTTGGAATTGCAGTTTGCCAATCCTAAAAAAATGTTTGGAGCGCGGGTTTCGGGTTATGATTATAAGGTTGGGTTGTTGCTAAAACGGTTGATAGCGCTAGTCACCCGGAAATTGCATCCCGATTACCTGATTGATTACCAAGATAGAATTAATGATTTCCTGACCCGTTTGCATAAAACATCAAACCGTATAAACACGATAAAGGAATTGCCCGCATCGATAGAATAGCCGGAGCACGGATAACTGTCATGACCGGAAGCAATTCCGATTCACCCCTATTCGGTGGAATTGGAATTCCACCATCCCGGATATCGAAGCCCTTGGTAGAAATTGAATCAATAGCATTCAACCCTTATTTTAAATTATTGTTGTCCGATAAAAAATTTACGCCATTTGTCCTCAAGCCGGACAGGCTTTTACTTTTTGGCTTCAGCCCCAAAAAGTAAACAAAAAAAGCCGCCGCTGCCGATAAAAAGCTAAAAATTGCCTGCATTTCGCCGAAAGCGTCCAAACTCCGACTTTCGGTCGTCAGACAAGGACGCTTTTTAACCGCTTCACTCCAGCAATTTTCTTCACGCTTTTTCTCTAAGGCGGAAAGAGGGGACAGCAAAAAACAAGCCCTATAATTTTAAATATGGATGTGTACTTGTGATTCAGCAATACGACATTCTATTGTTTCTTCAACTTAATTATGGCTCAGCAGCAGTTATTTCGGAAATATTTTCTAATTTAGCAGCCGAAAATCATTTCAAATCATCTCCATGCAATATTCATCCAAATACCAAGGTAACATGCTCCACAAATCCGGTAAGGGTTTGTACGAGTGCTGGATGATATAGGCCGACCCCCAACCCCCTAAAGGGGGCTTTGCAACCTGCAAAATATTGAATGCACTGAAATCCTCAGGGCTAAAATCATTTTTCAAGACAATTTACAAGTAAACAATTTAGTTCCCCTTTAGGGGCTAGGGGTTATTCTATGGGTATTATATTTGATATCAAACGCTTTGCTGTACACGACGGTCCGGGAATCCGTGCTACGGTTTTTCTGAAAGGCTGTCCGCTTTCGTGCCGCTGGTGCCACAATCCGGAGAGCATGAGCGCTGCTGTTTGCACTGTTCCCAAGACGGTACGCATTGGTGATAAAGTATTCACCGAAAATGAAGCCGTGGGTTACGAATCGCCGGTGGATGAATTGATGGCCGAACTCCGCAAAGAGCAAATCTTCATGGAAGAGTCGGGTGGAGGGGTTACTTTCTCGGGCGGCGAACCGCTGTTGCAACACGGATTTTTGGCAGAAGCGCTCAAAGCTTGCCAGGCAGAAGGCATGCATACGGCCGTGGATACTTCGGGTTATGCCTCCTGGCAGGTTGTAGAAGCTGTGGCCCGGCATACCGATTTGTTTCTGTATGACCTGAAATTGATGAACGACGGCTTGCATAAGGAATACACCGGCGTGTCGAACAAAGTGATATTGGAAAATCTGGGGAAACTGCTCGAAATGGGGAAAAAGGTACGGGTTCGTATGCCTATGATTCCGGGTGTGACTTTTACAGAGGGCAATATCAACGAAACGCTTGCATATTTATCGGGATTGCCATTCCCGTTTGAAGGTGTGGACTTGTTGCCTTATCACAATACCGCTTCCCATAAGTATGAACGGTTCGGGATGAAGAATCAATTTGTCAATCTCAAATCGGTACATAAAACCGAGCTGGAAGACGTGGGAAAGCGATTTGAAGAGGCCGGATTTGAAGTGAAAATCGGTGGATAGATGACCCCTAGCCCCTAAAGGGGAACGGAGTTACTTCATTTCCAAATAAATTATTTTTAAATACGACAAAACAAACAAAACTAACTTAGTTCCCTTTTAGGGGCTAGGGCTAACTAATCATTATATGACTCCAAGAATTCAACAACTACGCGAACAAAGCCTGAATGCCGTTTACCGTATCTCGGCAGAAAGAGGCTTATTGATGACTGAGTTTTATAAGAATCATCTGGCTTTTGGTGATTCTATTCCTGTACAACGTGCCAAATCGTTTCAATACGTGCTGGCCAACAAATCCATTTGCATCAACGACCTGGAACTAATTGTAGGCGAACGTGGCCCGGCTCCCAAAGCGACCCCTACGTATCCCGAGATTACCGTCCATTCGTTGCAGGACCTGGAAATACTGAACTCGCGCGAAAAAGTGTGGTTCCGGGTGGATGACGAAACCCGCCGGGCATTTGAAGAAACCATCATTCCGTTTTGGACCGGGCGCTCCAACCGCGACCGCATGATGGAGGCGATGACTCCCGAATGGCACGATGCCTATGATGCCGGAATCTTCACCGAGTTTATGGAACAACGGGCACCGGGACATACCGTGGCCGGTTATAAAATCTACCAGAAGGGGATGCTTGACATTATCCAGGATGTGGAAGAAAGCCTGAAATCGCTCGACTTTGTGAATGATCCGCTGGCATACGACAAAAAGGAAGAGCTGAAAGCCATGAAAATTACGGCCGAAGCAATTATCCTGTTTGCCAACCGGCATGCCGACGAGTTGGAATTGCTGGCAGCTGCTGAAAAGAATCCGGAGCGGAAAGCCGAGCTGACCGAAATGGCGCGGATATGCCGGCGTGTTCCGGCACATGCACCGGGTACTTTCCACGAGGTGCTTCAGCACTACTGGTTTATTCACCTGGGTGTGGTAACGGAACTCAACCCGTGGGATTCGTTCAATCCCGGCCGGTTGGACCAACATCTTTATCCGTTTTATAAAGCAGAGACCGAAGCCGGAACATTGACCCGCGAGCAGGCGGTGGAAGTGCTGGAATCGTTTTGGGTGAAATTCAACAACCATCCGTCGCCTCCAAAAATCGGGGTTACGGCGCAGGAAAGCAGTACTTATACCGATTTTTGCCTGATCAACCTGGGTGGTGTGAAACCCGACGGAACCGATGCGGTGAATGAAATGTCGTATATTCTACTTGATGTGATTGAAGAAATGCGCTTGTTGCAGCCCAGTTCCATGGTGCAGTTGAGCAAGCTGAACCCCGACAGTTTTATTGACCGTGCGGTAAAAATAACCAAAACCGGATTTGGGCAACCTTCCATATTTAATACCGATGCCATTATCCAGGAATTGCAGAACCAGGGCAAAGACCTGGTGGATGCACGCAATGGCGGATGCAGCGGGTGTGTGGAAACGGGAGCATTCGGTACCGAAAGTTATATCCTTTGTGGCTATTTCAACTTACCCAAGATATTGGAACTGACCTTGCACAACGGCTTTGATACCCGTACCGGCAAGCAACTGGGGCCGAAAACCGGAAATGCTTCGGATTTCAAAACCTACGCACAGTTGCTCGAAGCCTTCAAGGTACAGGTGGAACATTTCCTACGGATAAAAATCACCGGAAACAATACGATTGAGAAGATATTTATGACCCATATCCCGACGCCTTTCCTGTCGTTGATTATCGACGACTGTGTGGCTCGCGGCATGGATTATATTCAAGGAGGGTCGCGTTATAATACCAATTACATTCAGGGTGTGGGCCTGGGAACGATGACCGATTCATTAACTGCATTGAAAAAGCACGTTTTTGAAGATAAATCGATAACTTTGCCGGAGTTCGTGCAGACGTTGGAAAGCAATTTTATGCATAACGATGAGTTACTCTATAAACTGCTTTACAAAACACCGAAATACGGGAATGATGACCAAGGTGCCGATGCACAACTGGTTGATGTTTTTAATATTTACTATGATGCGGTGAAGGGACATACGAGTCCGCGGGGTGCCGAGTACCGGATTAACCTGTTGCCAACCACTTGCCATGTGTATTTTGGAAGCGTGATGCATGCCAGTCCGGATGGACGGAAAGCAGGGTTGCCTGTTTCGGAAGGAATTTCGCCGGTACAAGGCTCGGATAAAAACGGACCGACATCGGTGGTGAAGTCGGCTGCTAAGATAGATCACCTGCATACCGGCGGAACGTTGCTGAACCAGAAGTTCAGTCCGAATTTCTTTGAAGATGACACCGCTATCCGGAAAGTTTCGGGTTTGGTTCGCAGTTATTTCCGAATGAACGGGCATCATATCCAGTTCAATGTGGTGAATGCTTCCACTTTGCGCGATGCCCAGAAGCATCCGGAGAAATACCGCAACCTGATTGTACGCGTGGCCGGTTACAGTGATTATTTCAATGACCTGGGACTCGACTTGCAGAATGAAATCATTGAACGGACGGAGCACGAAGTAATGTGACCCCTAACCCCTAAAGGGGAATGGAGTTAGTTAAGTTATTGATAATAGCATTACAACTTTAAGTATTTGAGATAATAGAAATGTATTTATTAATCAGAATCACTTCCTGGTTTAGGAATTAAGAGACGATAGTAGCTTAATTCCCTTTCAAGGGTCAGGGGTTCTTTAAATCCCCTTTAGGGGTTTGGGGTCTATGTTCAACAAACAAACTTACATTCAGCGTCGCAAAGCACTGGCCGAAAAAATCGGTTCAGGTTTGATTTTGCTTCTCGGGAATGACGAAAGCCCGATGAATTATGCCGACAACGGTTATCATTTCCGGCAAGACAGTACATTCCTGTATTATTTTGGGATCGATTTTCCTGCTTTGGCAGCCGTAATCGACGTGGATAACGACCGCCAGATTATTTTTGGCGACGATTATACGATCGACGATATTGTGTGGATGGGACCGCAACCAACCATTGCAGAACGTGCTTCGGAAGGAGGAATCAGTCGTTCGCTACCTACTGCGGAGTTGGCGACCATGTTGCACGAAGCCTTGAAACAAAGTCGTGAGGTGCATTATTTGCCACCGTACCGTCCGGAAAACAAGCTTAAGTTGCAACACTTGCTGTTTCTTCATCCCGACCATATTGCCCAGAAATCTTCGTTGAAGCTGATCCGTGCTGTTGTAAGCCAGCGCGAGATAAAATCTGCGGAAGAAATCGTGGAAATAGAAAAAGGGGTGGATCTTTCGGTAGATATGCACGTGGCTGCCATGCAATTGGTTCGTCCGGGTATGACCGAAGCGCAAGTTGCAGCCCGCGTGTACGAAATAGCCCATGCCGCTAATGGTGAAATATCATTCCCGATCATTGCCACTATCAACGGGCAAACGCTGCATAACCACTACCACGGCAATACGCTGAAAAGCGGCGATCTTTTTTTGCTTGATGCGGGTGGGGAAGTAGAAAGCCGTTATTGTGGTGATTTGTCGAGCACATTCCCGGTAGATAAAACCTTTACTGCACAGCAGAAGCTGGTTTATGAAATGAGCTTGAAAGCTCATCAGGCAGCCATTGATGCATTGGAACTGAATGTTCCGTTCCGCAATGCCCATTTGGCTGCGTGCAGATCCATAACCAACAGCATGAAAGAACTTGGACTGATGAAAGGCGATACCGATGAGGCTATTAAAGCCGGTGCACATGCGCTTTTTATGCCTTGCGGAACCGGGCACATGATGGGACTGGACGTGCACGATATGGAAAACCTGGGCGAAGTATGGGTGGGTTACGATGGCGAACCGAAGAGTACCCAGTTTGGGTTGAAATCCCTGCGTCTGGCCAAGCCGTTGAAAGCGGGACATGTGTTTACCATTGAGCCGGGTATCTATTTTATCCCAGAATTAATGGATAAATGGCAGGGGGAAGGCAAGTTCACCGAGTTTGTGAACTGGACGGAAGTGCAGAAGTTCCGAAACTTTGGCGGAATTCGTAACGAAGAAGATTATATGATGACCGAAAGCGGGGCCCGCCGGTTAGGAACGAAAGTGAAACCCAAAACGGTGGAAGAAGTGGAAGCCATACGGAAAAAAGAATAAAAACAGTGGAATTATTGCTGTCAGAACTAAAAAGCAGGGCCTCGCCGCCCTGCTTTTTTAGTTTCTGTCCAGAAGAAATGTAGTTTTTGTTGATTGCCTGAAAATCGCTAATTTTGAACAAAAATAACAACTGTACATTCAACAGGATAAAGTAACAATGCCAATATACATCATAATCATCGTTGGGATAACCCTGGCCGCCCTGGTTGTTTATTTATACCAGCGGCTTCTGAAGTCTGAAAAACAGATCAAAGAAACCGAAACAAAACTTCGCGAACTCAAAGGGCAAATAAATCCGTTGCAACTCGAGGCGCTTGAATCGAGGTTGAATCCACATTTGTTTAAGAATATACTAAACTCCATTCAGTCACATGCGTATCAGACCTATTTTGCCATTGATAAGTTAGCCAACGTGCTGGATTATATTTTATACGAAAGCCGCGAGAAGTTTGTTACCCCGAAGGAGGAGATAGAATTTGCCTTAAACCTGATAGAGATTAATAAGATCAAGGTTAGCCCGTTGTTCGACTTGAAAGTAAAAACCCGGGTGGACGAAACCGAGGCTTTGTATGAACAGAAACTGTTGGCTCCGTTGATTTCCATCGACCTGATTGAGAATGCTTTCAAACATGCCGATATTCAGAGTCCCGATGCTTTTATTTCGATTATCCTGGAGTTTAAAGACAATCATTTTGCACTTACGGTAGCCAATAAAATTTCGGCTAAACCCCTGATGAAAAAAGAAAAAGGTGGTCTCGGGCTGAATACGCTAGAACAACGCTTGAAAATTATTTATGAAGATCAGTTTAAGTTGGATAGTTATATTGAAGATAATGTTTTTGTTGCACGATTAAATATTAATCTCTTTGAATACAAAATTAAGGTGCTTGCTGCTCGATGATGAATTGCCGGGTCTGACTTATTTGAAAATGCTCTGCGAACAAATCCCGGAGTTGGAAGTGGTGAAAGCTTTCAACCAACCTGCTTTGTTTCTAGATGAATTGCCGGAACTGGACTTCGACCTTTGTATCCTGGATATCGAAATGCCTCAAATAAACGGAATTCAGATTGCAAACCTGCTCAACGGAAAACCAGTGATATTTACCACTGCCCACAAAGAATATGCTGCCGAAGCATTTGATCTGGATGCTGTGGATTTTGTCCGTAAGCCTATTCAGCTAGAAAGACTTCGAAAGGCCGTTCAGAAAGCCACCAAGCAGGTGAATGATACCAAGCGCAGTAAAAAGTTTGTGTACCTGAATACAGACAAGGGAAAATCCTTATTGTTCTTCGACCAAATCAGTTATATAAAGACCTCGGGGATTGATAGCCGTGATAAAGACGTCTGGCTAAAAGATGGTGCACGGATTTGCCTGAAGAACATCTCTTTTGAAAAATTGGAGGACCTGTTACCCCGGAACCAGTTTTGCCGGATCAACAAGCAGGAGATACTCGCCATTGATATTGTCCAGTTTTTTTCTTTCGATCAAATTACAACCAGTATCCTCACCGAACAAAACAAGCCTGTGGTGTTTTATTTGAGCGAAGTGTATCGCAACGCTTTTTTAGAAAAGGTGAAAATCTGACTTGTTACATTTTTTTTCGGTCTTACTGCAGCATATGCCCTGTTTGATTCGTAGCCGGATGTATGATTCTTTTCATACATTATCTTTGTATAAGAGCTAGTATGTTATCGGTAAGTGAGAGAATTAAACATCGTTATTCCATCCAAAAGCAAAAATAGTTATGCTAAAAAGATTTAGAAATGTGTTTTTTTATGTGTTGATAATCGGAGGTTTTTCAGCATTAATGTATTGGATTGCCGAGATGGGTTCAAAACTGGAAGTGCCGGGTAAAGCCATCCTGCACTCGACAGGCAAAACCCATTGGCAAGAATTCTTTCATTCTTTGTTACAAAATATCGGGCATCCGCTTGCTATTTTGTTAGCTCAGATAGTAACTATCATTTTTGTGGCTCGCATATTTGGTTGGATATGTAAAAGGATAGGACAACCCACGGTTATCGGTGAAATTGTGGCCGGTATTGTGTTAGGTCCATCCTTAATCGGGATGTACTTTCCCGAGTTTTCAAGTTTTCTTTTCCCGGTTCAATCGTTGGGAAACCTACAATTCTTAAGTCAAATCGGACTGATCCTGTTTATGTTTATCGTGGGGATGGAGATTGATATCAATGTGCTGAAAAACAAAGCCCATGATGCCGTTGTAATTAGTCATGCCAGTATCATTGTTCCTTTCTCGCTGGGTATGGGGCTGGCTTACTTCATTTACCAATCGTTTGCTCCGGCAGGTGTCCCATTCTCGTCATTTGGGTTGTTTATCGGAATAGCCATGAGCATCACAGCTTTCCCGGTACTGGCACGTATTGCCCAGGAACGGGGGATTCATAAAACGCGCTTGGGAACCATTGTCATTACTTGCGCTGCTGCCGACGATATTACCGGATGGAGCATTTTGGCAGCAGTAATTGCTGTTGCTAAAGCAGGGTCGTTTATAAGTTCACTTTATACCATCTTGTTGGCAGTTGGGTACGTGTTTTTGATGATTAAAATTGTCCGTCCGTTTCTAAAGCGTATTGGCGATTTACACGTTTCGAGTGCCAATTTGAGTAAATCAATTGTTGCAATCTTTTTTATCACCCTGATACTTTCAGCGTGGGCTACTGAAATCATTGGTATTCATGCTTTGTTTGGCGCTTTTATGGCCGGTGCCATTATGCCTGTCAACCCAAAGTTCAGAAACATTTTTGTGGAGAAAGTAGAAGATGTTGCATTGGTTCTGCTTCTTCCGTTGTTTTTTGTTTTTACCGGTTTGCGAACTGAAATCGGACTGTTGAACGATGCTTATCTATGGAAAATTACCGGTCTGATCATAGCGGTTGCTATAATCGGAAAGTTCATCGGGAGTGCGTTGGCAGCCAAGTTTGTGAGGCAAAGTTGGAAAGACAGCCTCACCATTGGCGCCTTGATGAATACCCGCGGCTTAATGGAACTGGTGGTGCTGAATATCGGATATGATTTAGGCATATTGACCCCAAAAGTATTTGCCATGATGGTGATTATGGCACTGATAACCACGTTTATGACCGGTCCGGCACTGGACCTGATAAACTGGGCTTTTAAATCGAAAGCAGAAGATAAGGTAAACGAAATAAACCTGATTAATAAATTCAAGATACTGGTATCGTTTGGCGACCCTGAAAGTGGCAAATCGTTATTCAAACTAGCCAACTGCTTGATAAAGAAAACAACCGGAGATGCGGCTATTACGGCGATGCATTTGTTTCCAAGTGCCAAGTCTCATCATTACAACCTGTTGGAATATGAAAATGAAAGTTTTGCTCCGATTGTTGAGGAATCCAAATCGATGAATCAGAAAATTACTACCTTATTTAAAGTGACGAATGATGTGGAATCTGACATTACTGAGGTTGCAAACAAAGGGGAATTCGATTTGCTGCTGATAGGTATCGGGCAATCAATATTCGAAGGAAGCCTGTTGGGTAAAATCCTGGGTTTTACTACCCGGATTATAAATCCTGATAGACTGATTGACCAGGTAACAGGGCGTGAAAATCTGTTTGAAAATTCACCTTTCGACGAAAAAACACGATCTATTATTGCTAAAAGCAAAGTTTCCGTCGGGGTATTGATCGACAAGGAGTTTGATAAAACAGATGTGATTTGCATTCCCGTAATTACCCCGAATGATGCCTTTCTGATTGGGTTTGCACAAAAGTTGATCAATTTTTCCGGAGCACAGATATCGTTTGTGGACATCAACAATCATATCAACAAAAACTCAGAGCTTAAAGAATCCATTCGGGCTATCGAGCAAATAGCGCCTAATCATGTGAGTTTGATGACTGAACGGGGAATGGATATTGATTTTATGAAGCAACAAAACTTGATGTTGATTAGTCTGGAAAGTTGGAAATACCTGATTGACACAAAAAGTGGTTGGTTGACAGATATACCGTCAACGCTAATCATTGCAGACAAAGAATAATGCGATCTTATTGCTACTCCACGATCTAAAAAAGCAGAGCGGTGAGCTCTGCTTTTTTAGTTTAATTTCCTTCCCAGGAGTTGGCAAGCTTTCGTTGCTGGAAATCAATGTTTGAAAAATCAACCAGGCACGACTTGCCCACGGGCGATTGAGCACTAAATCCGATATGCAAATCATCTGTTTTGTCGAGTTTGAAGGTGCGTACCGGAAACCATGACTTTCCATCTGCCGAATAGTAAAACCCGAAAGTATTACCTTTGCTGGAGCCTGTTATTCTATAGAACACTTCATTTTTATCTATCGTCATGGAGTTGCAATCGTCGGCCGTCATGTTGCACACTACCGAAACCACCCGGGGCTGGCCTTTGAAATCGCTTTCAAAACAAAACTTGGCAAAATGTTTGGCATCGTTGTAAACCAACAACACCCCGGCGTCCCACTTTGATTTGAATTCGAGCTGGATTTTTGCGGTGAGAATAAAATCCGAATCGGGTTTGAAAATAAGCCTGGGGGATTTATTTATTGCATAAAATCCATCGGGCGAGATAAATAGATCACTGTTCCCAGGCGAGGAGAATCTAAGATGATTGTCGCCGATCATTTTGTAGTCCAATGCTGTATTTTCAAAATGCATTACATACGGAATGGACTTGATGCTGGTTTCTTGTGCCTGCGTGTGTAGAAAAATAAATCCCAATAGGGTTAAAATGAATTGTTTTTTCATTGTTTATCCTTAAAATGATTATTTTGTTGAGATAAAGAACTATGCGGTGTGTTTCTTTGTGACAAAATTAAATAATTATCTCTATTTGCCGGGAACCAGGATTTGAAGAGTCGTAAAAACGGGCTAATTCTGCTTCGAAGTATCTTCTTCTTGAAGTGATTCATCTTCCCAATCCAGGTATTCGCAATAAAAATAAATAGCCTTATCCAGAATTTCGTCAACCTCTGTGTCGGGTGCCAGGCTGAAATGAACTGCCAGGATATGTTCTTCCTCTTCATCAAAGCGATTGACATAGGTAAACGATTTTGTTTTAATGCCTTCTTTGAATAGCAGTTTTGTTTCATCTACGGTGAATATCTCGATTAACGTGAAACTGGGGATATGTTGTAAAACGTCACGGCCCGCCAACAAGTTGCCCAGGTGCGATGTTCCGTCCAAGAACGCCCATTCGGGTAAAGTAAGTTCAATTGCATTCATACGGTTATTTTTTTTGTTAATTGTCGTATCGAATTCGCAGTCATCATTTCTTTGGTGTTTATAAAGCCCCAAGGTTTTCGACAATGAATGGTTCAACAAATATAACTCTTTTGTACTAAAAAACAAGGCCACCCATTGCTGAGTGGCCTTGCCTGCAAAACTATTTCCCAAACCTTTTCAATTTAGATATCTTAGTCGTAAGTGATCTATTTTTTCACACCCACCGTATCCCAGCTTGGAGGTGTAATGCCGATCAGGTTTTTTACAAAGAAGTCGTAGCGTTTATGTTCGCCATAGTCGCCACCCATGGTGTGGGCCACGCCCGGGAGCACGATAAATTCAAAATCTTTATTGGCTTTTATGAGGGCGTTGCACACTTGCATCGACGTGGCCGGGTCAACATTATCGTCGACTTCGCCCACCACCAACATAAGCGGACGGGTAAGCAAATGGGCATTTACCACATTGGAGTTTTCTTCGTACTGTTTGCCAATAGGGTAGCCCATCCATTGTTCGTTCCACCAGATTTTGTCCATGCGGTTATCGTGGCATCCGCACGATGAATAGGCTGCCTTGTAATGTTCGGGATGGAATAGCACGGCAGACATGGCTTCCTGCCCACCGGCCGAAGCACCGAAGATACCGATGCGGGTGGTGTCCATATACGTATATTTAGCGGCTGCAGCTTTTGTCCACGCTATGCGATCAGGGAACCCGGCATCTTTCAGGTTTTGGAAGCAAACTTCCTCGAAGGCTTTGGAGCGGAACGAAGTGCCCATTCCATCGAGCTGAATAACGATAAAGCCCAGCTCGGCAAGACCTGACATGCTCCAGTTGTATGCAAAGAATGATTTCGGTGTATATTGGCTACCCGGCCCGGCGTAGATATACTCAATAATAGGATATTTCTTTTTGGGATCAAAGTTAGAAGGGCGGACGATAACGCCCCAAATGTCGGTTTTGCCATCTCGCCCTTTGGCTACAAACGGTTCGGGAGCCACCCAGCCAGTTTTGAGCAGCCCGGTGATATCTGCCTTTTCGAGTGGCATAACCACCTTGCCATTGGTTGCATTACGCAATACGGCTGTGGGAGCTTTATTGACCAACGAATACACATCCACCAAATATTTTTTATTTTCAGAGAACCAAGCTTGATGCATGCCTTCTTCAGGCGTCAGACAAGTGAGTCCGGTGCCATCAAACCGGATGCGGTAATATCGTACCAAATACGGATCTTCATTGGGCACCATGCCGTTGGCAGTAAAGGTGATTTCACGCTTGGATTCATCCACGTCAATTACTTCGCGCACATACCACGCCCCTTTGGTGATTTGTTTTTTTACCTTGCCTGTTTGGGCATCGTACAGGTATAAATGGTTCCAGTTATCACGCTCGCTTGACCAGATAATCTCACCCGTTTTAGGCATATCCCGTCTGAAGTAGCGGGTGTAATTCACAAAGGTGTTGGATGTTTCTTCGATGATGGTACGCACTTCGGCTGTTTCGGCCGACATGCTCAACACGCGGTAAAGCTGATGCCCCCGCTGGTTGTATTCAAAGAAAACGGTTTTGCTGTCGGCACTCCAGTTGAATCCACGTACCTCGAATTGCTTGTCGAATAAAGCATTGGAAGGAACAACTGCTTTCGCGGTGGCAATATCAAAAACAACAGGTGTTTTTTGCGGAAGCGCATCGCCGGGTTTGGCGTAGTCGCGGGTTTGTATCTTGGGTTGCAACTGGTCGGTGGGCGACGACTCGATAAAAGTGATTTTGCGAATCTCCACTGCATGAATTTTCATTACAGCCACTTTCTTTGAGTCGGGCGACCAGCTGATACTGGTGGAATAATAATCATCCTTAGTGCCATCGGTGCTCAGCGCTTTTTCTATTCCGGTAGCCAGATCTTTTACAAAAAGATTGCTGTTGTGCAACACTGCCGAATGTTTTTTGTCGGGCGAGACAACCGGTTCACCTTCGCGTTCGTAATCGTAATTTCCCCAATAGGGTGGTTTCTGTGCAACGTATTTCCCGTCGTTAATGATAGAATCTTTTTTTGGCAGGTAAATCCATTTAGTGCCGCCATTTACAAACCGGAGTGTGTCTAATGTTGATGCAACCTTTAGTTCTGCCAGAGTTAGTTTTTCTACTTCAATGGTTTTGTTTCCGGCTTTCGACAACTTTTCGGCCAGTTTCATGTGATCGAACAGGGCAGTGCTTGTTTTTTTTCGGGCATTAACCAGCAAGTAGGTTTTTCCTTGTGGCGTGTTTCGGACATACCAGAAGCAGTCGGTATTGTCCAGCCACTGTGGCGTGACTCCAGAGTAAAATACTTTGTCTTTCAGCTTATCGGACATCGAGAAAGCTCGATTGTAGTCTTCCACTTTGCCTTGCGCGCAAAGAGTAAGGCTGGTGAGAAAGGTGATGGTAAGGAGTGCTAGTTGTTTCATTCTTGATCGTGAATTGATTTTAACGACAAATATATCAATTTATATCCTAAGGTCTAAGATTGAATCCGCTTTAATGGACGATAATGCTATATTTTTAGACTTCTGTTGTGAAGTCAAGACCTTAAATTCTCCTTCAGTCAACAGCTATACAAACCGGAAACAAAAAAGGCAGAGCTCAGAGCCCTGCCTTAAATAATTAGGTAAATAATGACGAACTATTTCTTTCCGACCACCGGCCAGCCGTTTTTATCCCAAAGTAACTTCTCAATTCTCAATTTTGGTTTTCCATCATCATGGGCATCGTATCCGTGATATACCAGATAGTCTGTCCCATCAAAGCTTGCAACAGCATTATGTCCTACTCCGTACCAATTTTCATCTCCCTGGCGAAGTATGGTTCCACCTCCATTGGCCATTGGTTTTCCTGCCTGGTCCACATAGGGGCCGGTAACTTTTTCTGACCTGCCAACAATCATTTTATAGGTACTGTTTATTCCTTTGCAGCAATAATCTATTGAAGCAAACAAATAGTAGTAGTTTCCTTTTTTGAAAATGAAAGGAGCTTCAATAGCATTTCCACCGGCATCCACCGGATTGTCGTCCACTGCCGGGAGGTTTCCCATTTTTGCATCCGATTTCCGGGTAGCAATGGTAGGAATGACTCTGATATCATCATCGACACTTTTTGCATCCGGAGAAAGTTTGGCCAGCTTAATACCATCCCAAAAAGAACCGAAGCAAAGGTAAGGAGTTCCGGTAGCATCTACGATCAGGTTCGGATCAATTGCGTTCCAGTTGGTTACACCCGGTACCGATTGAATCACCTTTCCATGGTCTATCCATTTAAAGTCAGGCGAATGTGGATCGAGTGTCTTGTTTGTTGCCAAACCGATGCAGGAAGTGTTTTTACCAAAGGCAGAAACAGAATAATACAAGTAGTATTCCCCGTTGTAGAATGAAATATCCGGTGCCCAGATATGCCCTTCGAAGCTTGGTATTGAATCAACTGCCCATTGCGGTCTTTTTGAGAAAACCGGTTCTTCTTTTTTCCATGTTTTCATGTCCGATGATGAGAAAACAGAGATTCCCCAGCCGGTGCAAAACACATAATAGCTGTTGTTTTGTTTGATAATTACCGGATCGTGTACGATTACATCGTTTTGGGCAAATAACTGAGCAGAGAAAAAGAAGCCGACCAGCATGATAGCAAGATACTTCCAATTCTTTCTGACCACTCTTTGGAAATTTAAATCAATTGTTTTGTTTGTTGTTGGTGTCATTTGCCTATAATTTATTCGAGGGTAATGAGATTATCAAATGAGAATCTATGGTTTATTTTTTCTTGCCCCAATATGTTGCGTTTAGATTTTTTTCGGTTCCAGCATACACAAGTGTTACACGGCGTGGGGTGGCTTCCCAATCAACTTCGCGTTCAACGCAAACAATAACGTTCCCCAATGTTAGTTGCTTTTTTGCCGCATCATAACTCCAATTACCTGTCAAAGCTCCCGACATAGTACCGTCGGCATTAAGGGTTAGTGCAGTGGCGATATCTTGTACGCCATAGCTGTATTTAAGGTTTATGTGCTCCCATGTTCCTGTAAGCGAGTCTTTGGTTATAGTGCCATAATCAGGTACGGCGGCGTAACGTTCGGGCAATGCTATTGGCCACAGGTTGTTTGGTTCGCTGGTAGAAGCCGGACACCATACCAAGCGGCGAACATGTCCCATCATAAGTGCATTGGAGTAAGCGTTGCCACCAACGTTGGCTGGCAATCGTCCTTGTGACATTAAGAACCAGTCGTTGGTATTTTCCTTTTTAAATACGCAGCAGTGTGATATCCCAACCCAACCGTTGCTGAGGTTAAATTTGTATGGGTGTGTTACAATCGGGTAACAGTCGCCGTCGCCGTTTGTAAAGCTACGTCCGGTAATGTCTAAATACGGCCCTTCGATATTGGTACTTCTCACCACGCGTGTGTTGTAAGGTACATCGAGGCCATCATATGCCATAAACAAATAGTAGTACCCATCTTTATATATTATCTCGGGAGCTTCGCTACCTTGCCAACGCGATGAAGCTGTACGTGTGCCTACTCTCACTCCATATCTACTTGTAAGATCACTTGTAGTGCTTGCCCATGGATTACCCAGTTTATTTATGGGTTTTCCGCTTGTTGGATCAAGTTGTAACAGAGCGAAGCCGCTATGCCATGAACCATGTATCAGGTAATGTTTTCCCTCGGGGGATACGATATAAGTAGGGTCGATGGCGTTGTAGTAGAAATAAGCACTCCAATCCGATGTATTTACTCTATTGTAATCTAAACCGCGATCGGATGATGAAGTGGTAACAAAACCTTTATCAGTCCACACAGCTCCTGCGGGATCTGTCGATTCACACATACCGATGAAAGCACGCTCAGTCCAGCTACCATCAAAGTTTGTCATCGAGCCATTGGTACCATACATGGGGATGTTACCTGTTTTGATTAAATTAAATATCACTATGCTGTAGTACATCCGCAAGATATCTTTTCCTCCAACAGAGACCTTGCGCACGACGGGTGCCCAATATCCATATTGAATGTTGCTTTTAGCAATGGTGCTCAGCCCCATGCGAGTACGAATGGCGTTGAGCGAGTCGGCAACCCAAGTAGGAGGATTGTAAAAAGGACCACCTACCCAATCCCAATTAACCAGGTCTTTTGAACGTTTGCCTTGAAAATGCCCATGTCCTTCGGCTGCATTTCCATAGGAAGCATCAGTGCCGTACATGTAATAATAGCCATTGTAATAAGCTACTGACGGATCGTGCACGTTAGCCAGATTCCAATTGTCTCGATTCGACCAAGAGGATATGGAGGAATAATCGTCAGCATAAGTAGGAATGCTGAATGTTTTTACTGTATCCGTTCCATTTGTACCATTGGTTATGGTTGGTTCATCTTTTTTGCACCCTATAAATAGCAGAGCTGATATGCCGACTAATAAAATCGGGAAATACTTTAGTTTCATGATAAGAAAATAATAAGTAAATAACAAATAATGTATGTTGATGACTATAAATATAACAAGAATGAACCTTCTGTATTGTATAAATATAACAAGAATGAACCTTCTGTATTGTATAAATATCCAACCCCGATAGTAATCAGGATTGATTAAAAGCTTCCTTATCAACATACGAAAAAATACGCCGATAAGGAAGCCTCTATTTTAGGGAATTGATTCCTATTTTACAACAGGATGAACAGCCCATTTAGCTAAGAATGCAGGTCCGTTATCTTCACTCTTGTTTGCCGAGTTACCTTTAAGATTCGGGTTGGCATTAAGAGTCCCCTGAAATATTGGGAAATATTCATGTCCTTTAGAGTAATATTGGAACGATGAGGCACTTGCAGTTGCGGCAGTAAGCACATCTGTGTTGGCTGTACCATCGAGCTTATAATAAGCATGTTCAACCAACTGCTTCAGACGATCTGCATTGTAGAAGAATCCCCAACGGAGCAAGTCGATACCGCGTCCGTTTTCACAACCAAATTCTTTCGGACGTTCAACATTTGCTATTTGTTCAAAAAGAGCGTCTTTCGATGTGAAGTCAGACAATTTTAAGTCTGCAAGTGCAACGCGACGACGTACAATGTTAATGTAATCGATAGCAGTCTGGGTTGGACCATTAATTTCATTTTCGCATTCGGCAGCACGTAAAAGCACATCGCTATAACGCATCAGGCGTAAATTGATCCCACAATGCAAACCGGTCGTAATCGTGTTATAAATATTAGTTCTCGCATTGGTGAATTTAGCGATTGATATACCGCCCTGTGCTGTGTTTGATACTGGAGTTGCAGTAATATCTTGTTGATAAACTTTGTTGCTACGAGGATCTCCATTCGGATAAGCTGCAGTTTTAGCACCTTTATAATTTCCATAGTCACTTTCGTAGGTTACCAATGTCCAGTATAGACGAGGATCGAGACGGCCATCTGTACTATTTTCTTTCTTGAACAGATTATACAACCAAGGAGATCCTGCAAGGTCACCCCAGCTGCCCAATTGTTGGGAAGCGTAGTTGCTCTCTACAGCTTGCCCTTGAGTTGCTTGCGAACTGATATTTACAGGAGTCCATTCCTGATCGGTACCACCTGTACCATAGTCCATAAATTGAACTTCGAAAAGGCTCTCTTTGTTATTTTCGTACGCCGGACCTTCTTTGAAATTGTCTCCATAGTCGGCCATAAGTCCATAAGATCCGTATTTACCTGCGATGATGTCTTTAAGTACAGCATTGGCTTCTGTATACTTGTGACGGAACATCAGTGCACGAGCCAGATAACCGGCAGCAGAACCGCATGTAGCACGTCCCTGAGCCCATTCGCCACCTTTGCTGCGCGATGGCAATATCTGCATTGCAGTAGTCAAATCCTTTTCTATTTGATCAAATACTTCGTCCTGAGTATTGTTGGCTGCATACATGGTGTTGATGTCAGAATAAGACGCATAGTCTGTAATCAATGGAACGGTCTGGTAATAGGTCGCCAGTTCATAGTATGCCAATGAACGTAAGAAGAGAGCCTGGCCTTTAATCTGATTGTAAGAGTCTGTCGACATTTTAACACCATCTACTTTCGACAACACATAGTTTGTCCGGTTTACAACATGATAGTTATCACGCCATGGCCATTCGTCTCCGATTCCGATAGTACCAGGAGAGTTGAGGTTGTCATACTCCAGGTACCACTGTTGAGATGAGTTCCAAACTTCGTCGCCACGCACTGCATCCAGCGTGTAGCCAACGCGGGCGAATGTACCTTCGAGACGGATGCGGTTGTAACATGCAATAACTGCCTCATTAAGATCAGACTCGGTATTCCCAAAATCGTAAGTTGTCTGACTGTTTGGGTTCGAAATATTAAGTTGGTCGTTACAGGCAGTCATGCCCATAACAAGCACCAACATTGTTATAATTTTATTTATATTTTTCATATTATACTCTTATTTAAGATTCTATTATTAGAATGAAGCGCGTATTCCAAACATCACTGTTTGAGGTGTTGGATACGAACTATAGTTGTAACCCGGAGTGAATGTTCCTCCTGAAAAGTCCACATTAAAACCTTTATACTTGGTAATAGTGGCTAGGTTTTGAGCCGATGCGTATATGCGAACTCCGCTAATATAGCTACCAAACCATTTGTCAGGGAAGTTATAGCCCAATTCTACGTTTGCAATTTTCAGATAAGAAGCATTCTGAATAAAGCGTTGGCTGAACATATCGTTGGTGATTGAGCCAGTTGATTTGTAAGCTACGCGAGGTACATTCGTGGCTGTGTTGTCAGGTGTCCAAGCATTTAACAGATCAACGCTCTTGTTAAGTGCACCGTATGAGCTGTGCAAAGTTACGTCGACAAAATCTACAGCTTTGAATCCGGCAGCGCCATAAGCTGATACGCTCAGGTCAAAACCTTTCCACTCAACACGAGCATTAAAACCGAAATTTACTTTTGGAATTCCGCTACCCAGATATGTTTGGTCGTCAGCGGTAATTTTTCCGTCACCATTAAGATCAACGTATTTTCCGTCACCCGGTTGCGCTCCATCTTGAGTGATATGTGTTCCTTTTGAGTTGACTTGGTTGTCAATTTCCGATTGAGACTGGAAGAGACCATTGGAAACATAACCATAGAATGAACCCACTTCACGTCCTACCTCTGTGCGGCAGTAACCATCTGTACGGGGTTCGTTTGAAACACCTAGACTTGTTACTTTATTTTTAGTGGTAGATAAGTTTGCCGAGATGTCATATTTTACAGCGTTTTTGTGATTGTGATAGGCAACCAGGAACTCAAGGCCTGAGTTTACCATGGTTGCAGCGTTCATCGTTACGGTTCCGTTGGTTGCACCGGCATTAGTTGGTACTGCTACGCTATAAAGCAGGTCACTTGAAGTGTTTTTATACCAGTCGCAGGTAAATTCCAACTGATTGTCAAAAAAAGCAAGGTCAGTACCAAAATCAAGAGATTTCTTCTTTTCCCATTTGATGGCTGTGTTTACATAGTTGGATATCGCTGATCCGGTAACTTTAGTATTTCCAAAGCTATAAGTATAGTTGCCTCTCGACATGACATCCATGTATTGGTAGTCTCCAATGTTTTCATTACCTAGTTCACCATAGCTTCCGCGAACTTTGCACAGGCTCATAATTGATCCGGCTACAGGAAAGAAACTTTCGCGATCCAGACGCCAACCTCCTGATACGGATGGAAACCAACCCCAACGGCCAGCTGCTGAAAGGCGGCTTGACCCATCACGACGTCCGGTTACCGAAATCAGGTATTTTCCATCAAAGTCATAGTTTAAACGTCCGATATAAGAGGCCAATACATGTTCGCTTTCAGCACTTGCAGATGATGTTGTAGCGGCATTATTGACCTGCAGATAGTAAGGCTCCGTCATATCAACACCTTTGCCAGTAAGGGTGTGAAATAGTTCGCGCTCAAATGTTTGACCAATAAGGGCATTGATGTGGTGAAGCCCTAACTTGCCATCGTAGTTTAACGTATTTTCGATAAGAGCATCACTGTAACTGCGATATCCCTCTGATAGGTTTTCATCGCTCTTTGACAGGTAGTTGGTTGTACTCTGTATAAAGGCCGGTACAAATGTTAAGTCCTTTGCATAGGTTCGGCTGTACGACAAGTTAATATTGTAATTTAACTTGTGATTGTTGTTCTTCCGTCTAACCATATCCAAGAGGTCAACATCTGCTGAACCTGAAGCAACAATGCGGTCAACCGTTGAGTTCCTCTTTATTAAATTATTTTCCAGCAGTACGTTTGTTATACGCAAGTCTCCATGTATATCGTCAGAGTAAGTACCATAACCGTACGAGTCGTATTTATAATTTGTTGCTGCCGAAATTTTATCATCAAGCACCCAAGTTGATGGATCGTAAGCCTTGATGGTTGGAGGTGTCAGCAATACCGAAGCCATTACAGGATATTGTGAACCATATAGACCCTGTACATACTCGTTGGCATTGCTGAGGGCCATATTATCCTGACGACTATGGCTATATACGAGGTTTGTTTTGAATTTGATAAATTTGGCAGTCATCGTATTGTTGATACGTCCTGTGTAACGCTCAAAGTTTGGACCGGCACCCACCATAGTTCCTTTTTGGTTATAGTAGTCGAGAGCGATATTATACGTATTGTTATTACCACCTCCAGACAAATTGATATTATGATCCTGACGAATACCAGTTTTGAATGCTTCTTTAAACCAGTCTGTATTCACTTTTGCACTGCCATCAGTATTATATAAATAGTTTGCGTTGGTAGGATCGTATCCACCGGGAACATTCATGTTGCTATTGGAGAAGGCTGATTTTATGTACTGACCATATTGTTTAGAGTCCATTACATCATATACTCCTTTTTGAACATTGTCAAAGCCAGTGTAACCACTGTAGTCTACTCTCATAGGTTGGTTTTTCTTACCTTGCTTGGTAGTGATGATAATCACACCATTGGCTGCACGGGAACCGTAAATGGCAGCAGCCGAAGCATCTTTCAGTACCTGAAGAGATTCGATGTCATTTGGAGAAAAGTCGCGTATAGTTGTTCCCATTGGTACTCCATCTACTACATACAGAGGTGCGGTACTACCAAACGAACCGATACCACGAATGCGAACAGTAGGATCTGCACCCGGTTGTCCGTCACTTGTGATTTGGACACCGGCTACTTTCCCTTCCAGCATGCTCGAGATATTTGAGTTAGATACTTTTTTCAAATCTTCGGTGTTGACAATGGCCACTGAGCCTGTAAGATCAACTTTACGCTGTGTGCCATAACCTATTACTACTACTTGGCTTAGCTCTTTCAAATCAGAAACTAGAGTAATCTTTCCAAGGTTTGTTTTATTTTCAATGGTTACTTCCAGCTTTTTGCATCCTATAGATGATACTACCAGCGTAGCATTTGAAGGAACAGAAAGAGAGAATTCTCCATCAAGATTAGCTATGGTACCATTCGTTGTACCACTTTGTTTTATGGATGCGCCAACAATCGGTTCTCCCTTTTCATCGACAATTTGACCTTTTACTGTTATATTGCCCGGTTGAGTTATTGACATCTGGTCGGTATTGCCGGTACTTTCTGCATATGTTGCCGGTGCTACTAGTGCCAGCAATCCTAATAGGAATAAATATGTATGTTTCATTGTGTATCGATTTTATCTTAGTGATTAATCTACTTTTAGTGTGCTATTTTATTGTCTCTCCAGGTTTCAATGCTCTGCTTTTCAAAATATTACTAACGCTAGCTGCTTTTGTACTCTCTACAGAAAGTTTTAAGGAAATCACAATAGTAGCACCATCCATGTCAGCCTTGAATGTATTAAAATTGAAATCGTTAGTTAGATTGGTTCCCAGATAATATGTACCCCAGCCAAAATTATCAGCACGTAGAATAAAGTATTCTTTATAATTTAGACTACTACGGCTTTGTCCATTAGTTAAAGCAAGGAGCCAGTTGTTCCAATTGTTGGCTTTACTGGAATAGTTTACAAATTTGTAGTGGAAATATCCTTCGCCCGTTACTGAGGTATAATTAGTAAATGCACTCCACCATGGTGTACTATTATCTACGGCTCCAACAGTTGTTACCGAAGAATAGGGATAGAACCATGCCGCAGTATTTGTTATGTCAGCAAGAGCACAATAATAAGTTTCAGTAGGATCCATTACCATGTGTCCACCATCGGTAATTAAGAATGAACCAAAACCTCCTTCCGGAAGCCCTTTAGCAAAGTATGTATAATTATATACTTGATTTGTTGCTGTTGTTATGGTTGCAGTCATGTCTGCTCTGTAAGTTACTTTTTCTGTAGGTGTTTCGGGTTGATAAATAACTTTAGAAGGAATGAGGTAGGCTTTCTTCATTAGGAAATGGCTACCATCGCAAACTAAGGAAGAAACGAGATCATCAACACCGGAAACTTTTTCTTGATATGTTTCTGTCATCGTTGTACCATTAGTTCCAACTATAGTAGCTGTTACAAGTACATAACCGGTAGAAGCGTGGTCAATTTCAATCGTAACATGTGCACCTTGCATCGTTTTGCGGAAGTCGTTCCAAATATCGCCATCTGCATCGGTATCAGGGTAATCATTAGTAATTTTACTGGCATCGAAAAGATAACCTTGAGATGCCATTGTGCCACCCCATCCGTAAGCATCTGAACGGAGGACAAAGTATTCAGCATAATTAGCGGCATCACGTTTTGCATTGGCAACGCAAAGATTCCAGTTATTCCAGTTATTGACACCTGAACTGTAGTTGATAAACTCCATGTGCAAGAGTTTGTTGGAAGGAATGGTGAAGTAATCAGAGAATGCAGTCCACCAAGCGGAACTATTATCCTCGTTTCCCACGATTGCAGTATTAATGGTGACGTATATTGTGTCACCTGTGTTCGGTTTTGCAGCTGCAATTGAGTCTATCTTGTGTTGCAGGTCAGAAATGGCATTGATTGGATAGGATCCAAGGTCATCGCATCCAACTAAGCTGAAAGCCAAGATTACTGCAAACACAGCGCACGTCATTAGTTTAGTGATTTTCATAAAATTAGAATTAATTGTTATTTATATTGATATAACTAAAGTGTCAGGTTTGCACCCTACACGTTGATTTTGTTTCATAACAGGAATAGTAGTCTGATTTTAGGCCATATTTGAAATTCGACTATTCTGCTTTTAATCGTTTACAGGGAGTTAGATCTTTTTTCAATCAGGCACTCCTTCAATTCACAAAATTGCATAAGTAGTTCAACTTCTTAATGTTTTGTACATACTTTTTTGATTTTTGTGAATTTTCATGAATATAAATCTAAAATATAAATTAAAGAAATAAGGAAAAATGGATTAGGGATCATGTGGCATTTTCATAACTGGTATAATTTAATTGATTAGTGTATGTTTGGTGTCCTTGATAAGTGTATTTCAGTGTGGCAAATATATGGATACTAAATTGTGCCATCGTAAACAAATGTTTTTTTATAGTGGACAATTGTATATAGAGCTAAAAATAGCTGACTAAATGAAATCATCCACTTTCACGATAAATTTGTGCTCTTCAGGAGTTTTAGTGGAACTCAAATGGATAAAAAACTCCGTCCTAAAGTAAACATTATTTATAAATTTACTTTAGGACGGACAAATAAATTACGAACGAACTGATTAATGCAACCGATTATTTTGCGAATCAGTTATTCTCATTTTTCTTCTTATAATTTGATGGTATATACATTGAATGATTGTGGAGCAAGTTCCATTTCCAGTGTATTTCCGGAAATACTGATTGCTTTTTCTGTTGGAACTACAGCTTCCGGTTTTTCTAATGTGTTCTCTGTATCCATGTCGCCGCCGGAGATCAAGATGGTTTGAGTTCCTTTGCGTTCGCCGGGCTTCAAACCATTAAACCTGTAAGTAACTTTCCGGGCTTCTTTCGAAGTGTTGGCTATCTTTAAAATGATTTCATTCTTGTTTTTGTCGAGTGCAGAGCTGGCAAAGAGTCCATTCTGACCGGCCAATGGTATTTTGTTTTCAACGGTAGTGAGCACATTGGTTCCAACATGCATTCCATAAAGTTGTTGAACATAATAATTTGCCGATCTTACCGAACGAAGATTATCAAACCAGATTAAGTCCGGTTTCCATTGCCAGCCTTGAACGTGTGCAAAAAGCGGTGCATAAGTACATTGATATACCACATCGGCATTACGCTCAAAACCAGTCATGAAAGCAGCTTCGCAGAGCGCCGATTCGAAATTGTTCTTGCGGTTTTTAGGGTGGCAAGCATATTCGCCCGCAAATACTTTCGGACCTTTACGGTCATATTTATCATACCGGTTTGCATTTGCCAGAAACCATTGTGGATCTTTGTAATAATGTTCGTCCACCAAGTCGGCTTTCAGACGTTTCATTTCGCTCCATCCAAAATCAAAATCCTTACCATCCGGGCTTGGTCCTGCTGTACCAACGATTTTAAAATTTGGATATTTAGCACGAATAGCTTTCATAAACGGTTCAACACGCTCAGGATACAAAGTTCCCCATTGCTCGTTCCCCACAGCCATCATTTTCAGGTGGAAAGGAGCCGGATGACCCATATCGGTACGCAGTTTCCCCCATTTAGTGGTTACGTCTCCGTTGGCAAATTCAATCAAATCCAGTGCATCTTGAATGTATGGCTCTAACTCGTTTACAGCCACATGTGCTTTGGTATCGTGATTTTGAAACTGGCAGGAAAGTCCGCAACTTACAACCGGAAGCGGCTCGGCACCAATTTCTTCAGAAAGTTGGAACAATTCGAAGAACCCCATTCCGTAAGATTGGAAATAATCGGGGAAGAAGCGGTCTGGAAAAGTGTATTCCCACCGGTTCTCGTTCAGTTTGCGATTTTCAACCGGACCCACCGAATTTTTCCACTGATAACGGGTTTGCAGATCGGTTCCTTCTACAATGCAACCTCCGGGAAAGCGGAAAACACCCGGATGTAAATCATATAAAGCTTGTGCCAGATCTTTGCGCAAGCCATTCTCCCGACCTTTCCAGGTGTCAACCGGGAAAAGCGAAACGTGATCCATATCGACAGAATTTTTAGAAGCCAGGAAAATTCGCAGGCGTGCTTTGGCCTCAGTTTTGCTTGCTTTCAGAACAACCTGGTATTTTTTCCATTCTTTCGAATCGATGGTCAGGTTTTTGCTCGTAAAAACAGCGCTTTCAGGATCAATAAATTCAATGCGAATGCTTGTTGCACCGTCCTGAGCAGAACGGGCCCAGACAGAAAAACGGTATTCGGCATCTTGCTTAACCCCGACCCCAAAGAAACCCTCATTATCCAATCCGGTTTGTTTTTCGTCATGACCCGGATAAGACAAGCGGACATAATGGGGATTGTTTGCAAATGGGGCACCATCGGTACGTACTTCCACGTTACCGAAAGTTGTCCAACCTAACAAACTTTGTGGAAATTCAAATGAACGGTTTTTGACTAATTCGGCATAAAGTCCTCCGTCAGCCCCGTAGTTGATATCTTCGAAAAAGATACCATACATAGTTTTCTGAATAGGTGAACCTACTTTTTTTACATCGACTTGGATGTTGTGTGTTTGTGAAAAACTCAGCTGTGTTCCCAGTGCAATTGAGAATAGTAACACAACTAACGATTTTGTTTTTTTCATACGGGAATTATATTTTAGTTAGCACAATGAATTTTTGACTATACAAAGAAAATACAATTCAGAGAGTGAAAGGTGGACGAAATATCCTTTTAGGTGGAAAAATGAATATAGTTTCTAAATTTCAATTCACATAACCATTGGCACATCTCTATAAATTGAAACTCATAAACTATAAACTATCAGTTGTTTAATCTTTTTTGTCATCAAAAAATGAACTGGGTTGAATGCCAAAATGCTTGGTAAAACAACGGGTAAAATATTTGGGGTCGTTAAACCCAACCTCGTAGGCAATTTCCGAAATATTCAACGAATGATTTACCCGGTTCTTGATAATTAATTCGCGGGCAATATTGAGTCTGTAAATACGGATGAAGCGGCTGGCAGACTGTCCGGCTAAATTTTTGAGCTTCTTGTGCAACAAACTTCGGCTTATTCCCATGGCATCCATGAATTCGGTGACATCGAAATCTGAGTTGGTATAATTTTCTTTGATTACCTTTAATGCTTTGTCGATAAATTTCTTATCCAGGGATTCATCGTCAAAATTCAATGCATCCGGATCCATGTTTTCTGCAAAGTTAAGCTGAATCCGCTTCCGCTTTTCATTCAGGTTGCGGATAATTGCTTTCAGTAATTCTTCGTCGAACGGCTTCACCAGAAATGCATCGGCGCCCAATTGGAAACTTTCAATTTGTGTATCGGTTGATGACTTGGCTGTGAGCAAAATAACCGGAATATGCGATGTCGTAAACGATGTTTTGACCCGTTTGCAAAACTCCATGCCATCCATTTCGGGCATCATAATGTCGCTGATAATCAGATCGGGCAGATACCGGTTGGTTACTTCAAGTCCGACAACTCCATTGGGGGCTTCGAGCACATTAAATTCAGAACTCAAAATAGAACGGATATATTGGCGCATGTCGCTATTGTCTTCGACAATTAACAATATTGGTTTCCCTTTCGAGATATCTTCGGATATCAGATCTTCTTCGGTAGCTTCATTGGCAACAATCATTTCCAATGGTTTTCCATCCAACGTAACAACGGTTGATAAACGGCGCTCTATGGGTATAATAAACCTGAAACTAGCCCCACCGGAAGGCTGATTTCGTACGTCAATTTTTCCATTATGCAACTGGATAATTCGCTTACACAAATAGAGTCCGATACCTGTACCACTTTGCCCATAGCCCGAAAGAGCCTGATTTTGTTTTGATTGATAGAATCGTTCGAAGATTTTTTCAAGGTCTTCTTCCGGAACGCCTTTTCCGGTATCTTTTACAGCTACGAAAAGTCGTTCTTTTTGATCTGATTTATCAACGTATGTGCTGGCAATGACGGTGATCATTCCTTGATTTGGAGTAAATTTAATTGCATTCGAAAGTAAATTCCCCAACACCTTTTGCATATTACTCCGGTCAAAAAGAAATTCGGAAGGATTAATGCGATATTGTTTGCGGAAAATAATGCCACGGTCTTTTACCAGATCTTCGAATGGCAAAATCAGGTCGTCCAGGAATTCAACAAAATTTTGCTGAGTTTTGACCAATTCCATTTTTCCCGAATCAACTTTCCGGAAATCCATCAACTGATTAATGAGTGTCAGCAGCAATCGCGAATTCCGTTGCACAATATTCAGTTGTTCAAGTACTTTTGGGTTCGTGCTTAACTTCAATGCACGTTCAACTGGCCCAAGAATCAAGGTAATTGGTGTTCTGAACTCGTGTGTAATATTAGTAAAAAATGATATTTTATCAATATTGGCTTCCTGTACTTTCTTTGAAAGCAGAATAAGTTCTTCTTTCTGATGCGTAATTTTTTGATTCTGAACTATGAGCATTTCATTTTGCCGTGAAACTTCTTCCTGATGCTCAATCAGTACTTCCATGTTCGATTTCAGTTTATCTGCTTGTTTTTCGAGCATTTCTTTTTGTTGCTCAATCTCTCGGGTACGCTCTTCAACCAGTTGTTTTAGCTGAATTTTCTGATTATTCAATAATTTAATACGATGAACCGAGTATTGATAGATACTATAAACGATTAGGCTAAAAAACAGAATCACGAACCACCACGTTTTGTAGAATGGCGGGATTACTCTTATTTTAAGTGTAGTTACCTGATCTGACCAGGTTCCATCAGTATTTGTGCATTTTATTTCAAGGTCATAATCACCGTATTTAATATTTGTGAAGTTTGCAAATCTTCTGTCTGAACTCACTTCAGTCCAGTTATTATCAAAACCCTTTAAACGATATGCATATTTTATTTTATCAGGCATATTATAGCATAGCGCTGAAAATTCAACACTAAATGCTTTGTCCGACTCTTTGAGTACGAGTTGATTCAAATTGCCACCTTCAAATCTCAGCTGGCGATCGGAATTTCTGAAATTTGGTGGAAATACATCTTCATTCAATACCTTAATCCGGGTAATCGAGGCTTTGTTTTTGATTAATACCGGAGTCGATTTCAACGGATCAAAACTTGTGTAACCCGCTACATTTCCAAAGTATAATTTCCCGTCATGTCCTTTGAAAAACGAATCCCAATAAAATTGATTGGATATTAAACCATCTACTTTGGTAAAGCTCCGGTTGCTGTTTCTGCTTGGATCAAACTCGCACAGGCCTTTATCGGTACTTAGCCAGAGCTGGCCGGCATCATCTTCCAGCATCCCGTATATTACATTGTCCAACAGACCGGAACCTTCATTGAAGTTTTGGAACTTGACTTCATTCTCCTGCTCGTTTAGGCGATAAATCCCATTTCCATTGCTGCCAAACCACAAGCCACCATCTTTAGTTTCCAGAATGCAGTTAATTTTCTCAATTTTATGCGAAGAAGGATTTGATAGCTCGTAATGAAAATGTTTATAATATATTCTATTCTGTTTTATATTTGTTCTGTCTAAATAAATGCAAAACAGTCCATTAGCTGTGCCTATCCAAAGCCGTCTGTTCCTGTCAATATACATGCCGGTTATGAATCTGAGGTATTTATCTGTCGGCAAATACGTCAAGACATGCATAAATTGGCCTGTATCCAGATCAAGAAAATCCAATCCAATTCGAGTACCAATCCATAATGCATGGCTTTTTTCATCTGACACCATAGCAGCAACAAAATCATTCAGGATTGATTTTTTAGATGCCGGATTATTGTAAAATTGTTGAAAAACAGGATTGTATCTGTCTTTGTATTTCAACCGATTGATACCTTTACCCCAAGTTGCAAACCAATAATCACCGCGGTAATCCTGACAGATACTACTCACTGAGTTATGACTCAATGATTTTGAATTGCCTAATTGACTATAATAATGAGAAAAACCTGTCGAACCATTTTTTTTGAGATTGAGTCCGCCCTCAACAGTTCCAACCCACAAATCGCCGGATTTATCTTCGTAAATGCAATTTACCGGATTTTTAGACAAACTTGATGGCTTATCGGAAGAATGCACTATGTTGTTAAATATATTGGGATCTGGTGTCAAAAGATTGATTCCACCTTTTTCAGTTCCAATCCAAATGGAACTTTCAGACACAAAAATACAGCTTAAAAAATTGTTGTTGAGCACAATGCCACTCGAATTGTTTTCGGATGTAATGTGTTCAAATCTATCTGTACGGTAATCGTAAATATTTAATCCAATAAGAGTACAAATAAATAATTGTCCGTTTTTATTTTTGCTGATATCAGTTATAAAACTCGAAGATAATGAATTATTTACTAACGGATTTGCCTGATACGAAGTTAGAGTTTCCGAAGTAGGTTCGTATTTGTAAAGTCCGATGGAAGTTCCGATCCAAATCAGGCCGTTATCATAATACAATACGTTTACAAAACCAGGAAAGTTTCTTAGTTTTTCACCGGCACTTACACGATTATATGTACCGTTACTGCCTTTTATTAAACGGAATACTTCGTTGTCCTTCCCCAAATAGATGTTTTCGTTGATCCGAAGAAATGCAGTAATAGCCGTAGTACTATGGTAAACAATCTCAGCCTGAACATGCTTATTGGAGATGAAATGTAATTTGGCCAACCCTTTGTCATATCCTACCCATAAATCACCTGATTCGTCTTTTTTTATAAAATTGATAGAATTTGAACTCAACTTTACTTTCGAGTCGAATATCCCATCTGCACTTGTAATTTCACCGGTTTGATAGTTGAAAAAATTCAGTCCGCATTCAGTTCCTACCCATAAGTTCCCGTTGTTATCTTCCTCAACACAATGAACATTGTCGCTTTGCAATGCATTTCCAGAATTACGGCTGTTGAAGTGGATAAAACTATACCCATCATACCTGTCTAATCCGTTGCTGGTCGAAATCCACATAAATCCGCGAGAATCACGAAAAATATGATCAACCAAATTGCGTGACAAGCCGTTATCGGCTGTCAGGTAATTGATTTTATAGGGTAATGGCCACGATGCATTCAAACTGAAGACAAAGAGAATGGTGGCAAGGAATATTTTTTTCATGTCTTTGAAATAAAGTCAACTACGAAAATAAATAAAATATCTTGTTTTGCTGGTGGATAAACGTCTAATATATGCGGACTATTTTGCATTCACGTTTCAATAGTTTTGTATTGATTGATTATCAGTACATAATCTGGGATTAAATTGTCCGTCATTAATAAATCTTTGTGAGAGTTTGATCAGACAAGATATATCATTTGCCTCACCCATGATTTCTGAAAAACTTTTCATTTGCAAACAAAAATAGATTTGCTACTAGCCCTTCCTGATTAATCTTTGTACTTTTGTAACTAGAACTGAATAATCGAAAGCTATGTTTAAGAAATTAAGACCCTATATGATGCCCTTTGCTATGACTTTGGGTGCAATATTTTACCAATTCTTTGGATTGTTGTCGTTTTTGACGCCTTATCTTATTTTCATAATGCTGTTTTTTACTTACAGTAAGCTTAAGTTGAGTCAGATTCGCTTGTCAAGGCTACATTTATGGCTGATTTTGATCCAAATTGCCGGGAGTCTTACTGTTTTTTTCTTGCTAAGTGGAATCAATATAACAGTGGCGCAAGGTGCTATGATTTGTATGTTGGCTCCAACAGCCACTTCGGCACCAGTTATTACTGGTATGCTGAAAGGGAATGTTGAGAGTTTAACTGCCTATAGTCTGATTAGTAATTTGTGTGTCGCATTATTTGCGCCGGTTATTTTCTCTTTTGTGGGGATCAATCAATCGCTACCTTTTATTTTATCTTTTGCAGATATAATTCGGCCCATGTTCACGTTGTTGCTTCTTCCATTGCTGCTAGCCATGTTTTTGCGAAGAGTATCGACGGCATTTACCGATAAAGTGAGTCAATATTCAGGCATCTCATTCTATTTGTGGAGTATAGCGCTTATGATTGTAACCGGAAGAACGGTTGGCTTTATTATGAATCAGTCGGATGGAAGTTACTTAACCGAAATTCTTGTTGCTCTGGCCGCTTTGGTGGTATGTGTTAATCAGTTTATTGTGGGTCGTGGAATTGGAAAACATTATAAAGACACTGTTGCCGGAGGACAAGGCTTGGGACAGAAGAATACGATCCTTGCCATTTGGATGGCTCAAACCTATTTGAATCCGATTGCTTCTATTGGTCCCGGCGCTTATGTGTTGTGGCAAAATATTATCAATTCGTATCAGGTGTGGCGAAAACGGAAGAGTTTGTGATTAGGGTCTGCTGAGAAATTAGTTATTGACACGGAGTGGCTAAATGTGAATAACCCCCGGTAAGCAAAGTGCAACCGGGGAATGAAAATCAAAACACAATTCCAATCCCGAAGTGGGTTGAACATCAAGACAGTATATTGCTATTGAACCCTATTCGGGGTTCTTGCTTTACTCCCATTCTAATCAGCCGGTTTTACCGGTGGTTATTCGCATTAAATCCTTTCAGGATTTTTTAATTACAAAAGGAAAAGCAAGTGTAGGGGAAATGAACGGTTATATTCAAAGGTCTTGCGTAAAATTTAAAAACATAGTATTATTCTGTTGTACATCAATTGTTTTATACTTCTTCAGCAGACCCTAATTATTGAATCAACCCGGATAAACAAACAAAAAAATTCCCGCTAACCGAAAGGATTAGCGGGAATCTCTGTTTTATTAGTCAGAGAACTTATATTATCTCAATACGAATCCAACTTTACTTTTAATGTCAGTAGATGAAGCACCGATAAGTGCGTCAAAATCTCCTGGTTCGGCAACCCATGCATGTTTGCCTGCATCGAAGAAGCTTAAGGCTGAATTATCAATTGTAAATGAAACTGCTTTTGTTTCGCCCGGCTTCAACGACACTTTCTCGAATCCCTTTAGTTCTTTTGCCGGACGGGGAAGAGATGATTTCAGGTCACTGATGTACAGCTGAACAACCTCTGAGCCTTCACGCTTACCTGTATTCTTCACATTTACAGTGAATGTAATTTTATCAGAGGATGCCATTCCTTTCTTGTCGGCAGTTACTTTGCCATATTCAAAAGTGGTGTAGCTCAATCCGTGACCGAAACTAAACAAAGGCTTGATGTTTTGTTTGTCGAACCAACGATAGCCGACAAAAATTCCTTCGTTATAAGTCACCTGATGATTTTTGCCTGGGAATTCGCCCAATTTGTGAGCTGCATTGTCTTCCAGTTTCACAGGAAAAGAGAAAGGCAATTTACCCGAAGGATTAGCATCGCCAACCAGCACTGCTGCCAACGCATTACCGGCTTCGGTGCCCAGGAACCATCCCTGAACGATAGCCGGAACCTTGTTTACCCATGGCATGGCAACAGCATTACCCGATATATTTACTACTACGAGGTTTTTATTCAGTTTGGCCAGTTCGTCAATCAGCTTATCCTGATTATAAGGTAAGTTCAAACTCAGGCGGTCTGCTCCTTCGCTGTCCTGATTCTCGCTCTTATTCAACCCTCCGATAAAGATCACATAATCGGCCGTTTTAGCCACTGCACATGCTTCGGCCAATAGCTCTTCGGCCGAACGTTTCTCCGATAAATCCTGACCGGTAACAACGCCATTGTAGCTACCGGTAGCATCTCCAACATATCCGCGCGCATAAACAACCTCTGCCTGAGTACCTATTCTTTTCTTTATACCGTCGAGAGGAGATATTTCATATTTTGCTTTCAATGAAGAACTACCGCCACCTACAGTCATCATTTTAATGGCATTTTCGCCAATAACAGCTATACGCTTTGTTTTATTCATGTCAATAGGCAATACATTATTTTTATTCTTCAACAACACGATACCTTCTTCAGCTATTTCACGACCGGCAAGGGCATGTTCCTGAGTTCCAAAAGAACCAAATGGCCTGTTCCTGTTCATGGTAGTCAGAAAAGCCAACCGAAGTATGCGGCGTACTTTTTCATCCAGTTCTTTGGTTCCCACCTCACCTTTCTGGATAAGATCCAGGTAGGGTTTTGCCAGGTAATAATTGTCGTAAGCATTGCTGGCGCCTTTCTTCAGGCCATCTGTCCAGGTACCAAACTCCATATCAAGACCATTGAAAATAGCCTCACGGGTACTGCTTACACCACCCCAGTCGGAAATCACAACACCCTTAAATCCCCATTCGCCACGAAGAATATCGTTCAGCAAATACTGGTTGTGACAGCAATGCTGGCCTTTGTATAAGTTGTATGAACCCATAATCGACCAGACTTCTCCTTCCTGAACCGCAGCTTTAAAAGCTGGTAAATAAATTTCGTAAAGTGCACGGTCATCAACGTTTACATTCACACCATTGCGGTCTGTCTCCTGATTATTCAATGCAAAATGTTTGACACAAGCCGCAACTCCATTTTGTTGTACGCCTTTGATATAAGGCACTACCATTTTCGAAGCCAGGTAAGGATCTTCGCCCATATATTCGAAATTACGTCCATTCAGAGGTGAGCGGTAGATATTTACTCCCGGGCCCAACAATACGCTTTTATTGCGATAGCGGGCCTCTTCGCCTATTGATTTACCATAAAGCAACGCCATGTTTTTATTCCAACTGGCAGCCAGACATGTTAACGCAGGATAAGCAATACACGAATCGTTTGTCCATCCGGCTTGCGACCATTCATCCCACAATACTTCCGGACGGATGCCATGAGGTCCATCCATCGTCCAAACCTCCGGAATACCTAACCGGGGCACTCCCGCTGAACTGAATTTCGATTGGGCATGACACATGGCCACCTTTTCCTGAACCGTCATGCGTGATAGTGCATCTTCCACACGCTCATTTAGAGGCTTCGTGTCGTCAAGATAAACAGCTTTTTGTGCCTGACCAAAGATGCTGATTGAAATTCCTAATAACAGAATTGCACCTGCTTTGATGTTTCCGAACATAATAATTTGATTAAAAACTTTGTATGATAATAAACTTTATTTGCTTTTTCTGCGAACGTTGTAACTAATCCATATTTCTACGAACGTTGAATTATTTCAATTTCAATGCAAATATATAAATAATTTTCAGATGGTGTCAGTTTGACAATAACGTTTTTTTGTTTTTTTATAGATAGTGGGGTATTCTACTTAAAAAGAAGAAGAAAAAGTAGTAAAAAATGCTGGTAAGTACTCCCTGGCGGAAGCCATTTCGAAAGAATGACAGCTCCCGCTAATCGCAATAATCAGCTAAATCCAAATATTGACTTTGTTCTTGTCTGGAATGTTTGAGAGCCGTCGAGTTGAAGGAAGGTGTAAAGTTTGATGGTCTGTGTGACAAAGTTTTTTATGTGGTTGCTATCAGAAACTCTTCACCGCTTGCAGGACTCAGGTTATCTGTTCGTCCAACGAAATAGCTTTTAATAAGGTCATTCCTTGATATGGTTTCTACCGTCTTAAAACCAGTCTCGCGTGCTAATTTCAACATTTTTTCAGGTGAAAAGAAACTGATGAATGGTGTGCCCGAAGCGCGTGCGCCTTTCTCGGATATCTGCTGCAAAGCTATATCTTCTTCATCAATCAGTTCCATGGGTAAATAAAATGTCATAGCCAGTGTTGATCCCGATGCCAGTCCTGCAATTTGCTGTAACATAGAAGTGATTGCTTCTTTTGTTAAGTATAAACTAACACCTGTACAAGCAACAACTACCGGTTTGTTGATATCAAATCCTGCTTTTAATAGTTGTTCCCACCAGGATGAAGTTTCAAAATTGACAGACACAAAATGCAGCCCTACCGGAATACCGAAGCCAAGTTCATTTAATCGTTGTTGTTTCCAGATTTGCGTATCAGGTTGGTCTATTTCATATAGTTGAATTTTGGAAGCAATATCAGCCCTGCGTTGGGCAAACGTATCAAGTCCAGCGCCAAGGATAACATATTGGCTGACTCCTAGCTTGCTCTGATCAATAATTAAATCCTCTATAAAGCGGCTTCGTGCCACCATTGATGCCCGAAGCCGCTTTGTGAACTCGGGATGCATGTCCGGACGTTGCTGCCAACCCTCATCAGGTGCTATCAGTTTTAATCCTATCTCATCTTCAAGAATATACGGTTTTGCATCAATATGAACGTGGAGGGCTCTCCATAAAGCGGTACGTACAGCAGTATTGTCGGGTTTTGCCATTTTTTATTTATATTAAGGTATGAGTGTTGCAAAATCACCTCAATGATCAGAATTACAAAATCAGGTGATGAAAAGATAACAAACATATCAATTTGAAGTTTGTCTAATTAACGATTAATATGGCAAATATAGGAAGGATATTTCTGCAACAAGCTTTAAAATTAGTTTATATTTGCAGTCATAAGTATATTGTTATGAGAAAAACCATCTTTACGATTAGTATTTTGTTGACATTCCAGTTGGTACAGGCGACTGAGAGTATTGATTCTCTGTTGAAGGTATTGGATAAAGTAGTGATGAAACACGCTGAATATTCACAGAAGAAGGAAAAAAAAATTGCCGGCCTGAAAGAGTTGTTAGTCATTTCTAATTCTAACGGGCAAGAGTTTGTGGTTTGTGGACAGTTGCTCGACGAATATTTCTTTTATCAGAAAGACTCGGCATTGGTTTATGCCCAAAAGAGATTAAAAGTAGCCCAAGATCTTCATGATGACAAGAAGATTACACTCGCTAGGATAAATTTAGCTTCAACCTATGGTAGCATTGGCATGTATAAAGAAGCACTGAATATATTAAATCGGATAAACATTACAAGATACCCCGATTTACGGATTGAGTATTATAACGCTAATGCTGTCATTTACGGGTATATAGGGTTTTATGCTGCTTCTAATGTCGACAGGCAAACCTATAATGAATTCAATAAGCGGTATTACGACTCCTTGCTGACAGTGCTTCCTAAGGATACCAGTTTATATTGCCGGGCTTTGACCGGTTTGTATTTTCAGACAAAAGAATATGATAAGGCCTACAAACTGGCGATGACATACTATCCGAAGTCTACTCAGCTGCATGAAAAAGCTATGATAGCTTACAATTTTTCCGAAGTATGTAAACGACTGAACAATAAAGAACAAGAGATGGTTTGGTTGGCAAAAGCGGCCATTAACGACTTGGAGTCGGTGACTAAAGAATATATATCGTTGCGGGTTTTAGCCTTTAGGTTATATGAACGGGGCGATTTGGAAAGAGCGTACAACTACATGAACCTTTCGTACGAAGATGCATTATTTTGCAATGCCCGCCTTCGCACTTTTGAAGTGTTGCAAATGCTTCCTATCGTGAATGATGCTTACCAGCATCAGGCCAAAACTAAACACAGGTTGCTAATTTATTCTGTTCTTATTACCAGTTTACTTTCTTTATTTTTGTTGCTGGCTATTTGGCGTGTTTACGGACAAATGCAAAAATTGGCAATAGCTCGAAAGGATCTCAGTGCAGCTAATGATCAACTTCAGAGTCTAAACCTGGAGCTTTTTTCAAAAAATAATACACTTTCCGAAGCAAATAGAATTAAAGAGGAGTATATAGGCAGTTATATGGATCAATGTTCGCACTACATTGATAAAATGGATGAGTATCGGAAGAATTTGCAGAAGATTGCCATGACCAGCAAGTTGGAAGAGTTAGTGTTGAAAATCAAATCGAAGGACTTTATTGATGATGTGCTGATTGAATTTTACCAGAGCTTTGATAACACATTCCTACATCTTTTTCCCAATTTTGTGGAGGAACTGAATGACTTGCTGATACCCGAAGAGAGATTTCATATAAAACCCGGCCAGTTCTTTAATCTGGAACTGAGGATATATGCCTTGATACGATTGGGCATTACCGACAGTGTGAAGATTGCTGCATTTTTACGATGCTCTACTAATACAATCTATAATTACCGCACCCGGAACCGGAATAAAGCACTTGGTAGTCGGGATACTTTTGAAGATAAAGTGAAACTGATCGGAACTCTATCTAAATAACAGCAGGAAAATCCCGTTGTTTCTGTAATTCATGAACCTCAGAAGCCTTTTCTGAATACAATTTCCTTATAACTAGCTATCCTATCCCGCAATGAATGGGCTTCTTAATTTCAACTTACGGAATAAAATGCGCGATGGTTTCATTAGCAGGATCATCAGTAAAGTAAACAGGGCGAGCCACATTAGTCCGGTGAATATCTCCATATTGCTGAGCAAAATAGCTTGTTTGCGCACCAAGCTGTCCAGTTTGCCGGTGGTCAGCGTGGTGGCGGTTTGCCAGTTGTGCGCCGACAGGAATTTACGCATGTATCCCGCTACTACCTGTTGAACGTTTGGACTGTAAGGAACGATGCTTTGCTGTAAATGGCTATAATGCAGTTTATTTACGATAAATGTGGTATTCTGCATTACCGCAAAACCAATGTTGGTGGTCCAGAACCGGACGGATGTTCCCATCAGTGAGCCGTTGCCTACCAGATTGGCTGGTAAGCCAGTGAGCAAATACATTACCAGCGGTGTAAACAGCCATCCTTGTGCAAAGCCTTGCAGAAAAAGCGGTGCTCCTACGGTAAGCAGGTTCACATCCGGGCTAAACACGAAGGTAAACCAGGCACAATCAATTGCAAAAAGCAGGAACCCGATGCCGAAGATAGTTTTCGACCGTACCTCCCGCGTGAGTAAAAAACCTGAAGATACTACCCCAAGAAGCGTTCCCACCACATTGATGTATTGTACATTCAGCACATATTCCCACGGCCATTGCCATACGCCGGACATGGTGCTGTATACGTTGTTGATGCCCGAACGGAGTATATAGAAAACGAAGAATAGCAATACGCCTGCTACTACGTTCCGGTAGCGGATAATACTAAAATGAAAAATCGGTCGCTTTTCTTTTAATTGCTTCAGGATAAACAATCCGCTGAAAATGAGAAACAGGCAGCAAGCCGCGATAATCTCCGGGGAATCGAACCAATACAGTTTTCGACCGTACAACAAGGCGTACGAACCGCTGTGTAAGGCTACGAGCAGAAATAGGCAACTGGCAAAATCGATCTGGTACAAAGGCAACTTGGGAAGCAGCCGGTTGCGGTTGAACAGCACGGTAACAATAAACAACACAAAGAGATGAAAAGCCATGAAAAGGTAAATCATCTCTCTCCAACCGTAATCGACAATGGCTGGTTTGACAATGGAAGTGGTGATGGTACCTCCGGTGAGCATAATCGAATAGAGGAAGAGATAGGCAATCATGCGGGCATGGCGCGTATTGAGCTGACCCATGATGAGCGGCAGGAAACAGGCTCCTTCCAGTACACCGAATATGCCTTCGAGTATTCTCAGTCCCAGAATAACATGAAAATCCTTGATAAAAGCCAGTAACAACAGGATGAAAATAGAGATGGAACACATCAGGATGATATAACTGCGCACCCGGAAGTAAGCAAACAGTCGGCTGAATATCATCAAGGTAACCACTACAGATCCGTACATCAACGATAACAGGTACTGCACATCCTCCGGTTCTATTCCCAGAAAGGAGGCAGAAAAAGTGCTGTTGGAATGAAACAGCGACATCAGCATCAGGTGGGGAAACATGGCCAGTACCAACAAGGGCAGTTTGATCCAGTCGGGTACCCACGGACGATAAATCGTTTCTTTGTGGGTGGTCATTACAGTTTATCTTTTGCGGGTTCTCCCTTTTGGGCATTGACTACCACATTCATCCCTGCGCGTAGCAGCGAAATATCTTGTCCTTTTTTGAATATGATTTTCATTGGTATGCGCTGTTCTATTTTGACAAAGTTCCCGGTAGAATTGTCTTGCGGCAATAAGGAGAACCGGGCTCCACTGGCTGGCGAGAAAGACTCGATAACCCCTGAAAACTCTACATCCGGATAGGCATCGGCGGTAATGATCACTTCGTTGCCAATGTGCAGTTGGGCTATTTGTGTTTCGCGGAAGTTGGCGCTCACCCATTTCTCCTCGCTTACAATGTTGAGCAAAGTTTCGCCTTCTTTTACCAGCTGTCCCACCTGTATGTTTTTACGCCCGATCCAGCCGTTGTATGGAGCGGTAATCACTGTGTAGGATATATACAGCGAGGCATTTTGAATTGATGCTTTCTTTTGCTCGATGTTCGATTCGATGGGCTTGATCTTCGAAGATTCTTCCTGAGTGGAAAGGTCGGCGGCTTTTTGCTCGTTTTGGATAGCCTTGTATTCGGCAAGCGCAACATCGTAGGTGGCTTTTACCGCTTCGTATTGTTGGTTGGTGGCGGCATCTTCGTTCAGCAGGTTCTTGAACCGTTTGTAGTTTTGTTCGCTTTGCCATACTTTGGCTTTGGCAGCTTCAAGCCGGGCTTTCTGTACGGCGATTTTGTTTTGGGCGGTTTGTACCGATTTCCGGTTGACATCCATTTGACTTTGCAATACCTGCATATCCGATTCAGCCATCTGTAATTTGTTGGCATACTCCTGGCCGTCCATCACCACCAGCGTATCGCCTTTATGTACAAACTGATTTTCCTCGAACCTTATTTCTTTGATAAAGCCGGGCACGCGGCTGGCAATGGGAGTCACGTACTGATCCACTTGCGCGTTGTTGGTTGTGGCATATTTGGAGGCGAAGAAGTAATATTTTACGGCCACTACTACACCCGCTAAGATCATAATCCAGGCAAAAATAACTAAGACCCTGTTGAATCTTGAGGGATTGGATTTTCTGTTCATAACTTTCCGAGAATATATTGAAGTTGGAATTGTTTTAATTGCTTGTCAATTTGGTTGGTGATCAAAGCTGATTCCGCTTCCAGATAAGCATTGTCGGCATCAATCAGTTCGGTAATCAAACTCAGGTTGCCAATGTATTTTTGTTTCACCATGCGGTAGTTTTCTTTAGCCTGCTCAATGGCTTCGAGCGAGATTTGAATTCGTTCGTCGGCTTCCATCAGTTTTTGCCGGGCGGCAAACAGGGCATGGCTGACCTTTTCGTTGGTTTGCTCCATTTCCAGTTGCTTTTGGGAAATGGCCAGATTCACCACATTCGTTTTTGCTTTATTTTTGTACAGGGCGCTGATGGAGTATTTCAGACTCACCCCAATCATGCCCATGCGGTAGAAATAAGGTTGCGGCGGATAGAATTTATAGTTGGGATTCGACAGTCCGTAATTGCCTATAAGAGAAATTTGTGGAAGAACATTGCTGGCTACCACTTTTTTATCCACTTTCCCTATCTCGTAATTACTTCGGGCTATCAGCAGTTCGTCGTTGTTTGCACCTGTTGTTTGGTCATTTGCCTGCATAACGCGGTTATCGTATTTCTGGATACTAAGGGGATCGATGTGTAGCGTCGTTAAATCAGTTAGCGACAAAATCGTTTGCAGTTGATGTTCGCCAATAATGATGTCATTTTTCAGGCTGCTTAGCATCATCCGGTGGTTGGAGAGCTGGAGTTGAGTACGTAACACTTCGTTTTTAGTACTGGCTCCGTTTCGTCGCATGGCATCCGCCTGTTTGATGATCAGGCTGTCTTCCTTCATTTTGTCTTGCACCAGTTTTTGTTGTTCCATCAAATGGTAGATGTGCAGAAAAGCCGTCACTATATCCAGTTTTATAATACGTTGCTTGTGCTGTGTTTTAAGTTCCGACAGATGTGTTTCCATTTTCGATTTATGGGACTCAGCATTCAACCGGCCACCCAGGTATACCGGCACCGAAGCATCCAGATTAAACTCATACACGTTTTTAGCCGGTTCGTAGGTAGTCGGGGCTGAGAAAAGTCCGTCTTCGTATTGGTACAGGTTTGTCAGCCTTTTGTAAGACGAACTGAACCCTATTTCGGGAAGTTTCTGGTTGAAAATTACCTTTTCTTTTTCGGTGGATATCTCAGTTTCCTTTTGGCTATTTTGGAGCTCTTTGTTTTTCAGAAGCCCTATTTCAATAGCTTGTTTGAGCGTAAGCCGGTTGTAATCTATGGCACGCTCGTCGGCGTATGTTGTCAGGCAGCTGCAAATCGCAAAAATGACCAAGAGGTTTATTCGTTTTATATTCATTCAAATAGTTACTTTGATGTACTCTTTTTATTTGGTTCAATGGGGGACGGCAATACTGGTAATACCGGCTAAATTGTCGTATTTCTACTCCTTCCAATATGCTAACTGGTTGGATTAATTGCTAATAATAGCATGAATTTGGTGTGAAAAACTGAATTAGATGCAGTGAGGTTAATGCATTTGCTGTCGGAAGTACTCTTTTTTGACGGTGCAAAGGTACGTGATTAGCATGTTCTCCTTGTTTATATAATCGGACATAGATTTGCTTATTTACGCCAAATTCATTGTTTTTTGATTATTTTTGAACCATGAAACAATCAGACAGCACCTTTCAGATCACTCCTGCAAATAATATATATTCTTTATTCCCCAGAAAACTCCATGAAACAGTTTAATCCGCTTATTGATGATCCGAATGTATATGCCTATGTTGACAATGTGTATATCAAAGAGTTCGGTTATCAGGAGCATAATCACGATAAGGCACAATTAGTATATGCCGAAGGTGGGATAGTTCATATTTACAGTGAGGACAGGCATTGGTACCTTCCGGCCCGAAACTACATGTGGATTCCGGCGGGAATGTCCCACAGTGTCGTTAGCCAGAGCGCCCACTTGACTATCTTCAACTTCTACTTTGCGGTAGAAGATGGGGAAGCCGATTTTTACAAGCATCCCAATGTGTATATGGTGAATGATATGCTGCGGGCAATGATTCATTATACGAGCGGCTGGAGTGGAGCACTCACTGAAGAACAACCGTCCCGTATGGCTTTTATGAAAGCGGTTAAAGCAATATTGCCGGATATTGGCCGGACTATCACTACGTTTCCGGTAAGTTATCCTTACCCGAAAAATGATGGGCTCATCAAAATAGCCGAATACCTGAGCGAGAACCTGGAAACATCCTTTTCTTTGGAAGAGGTTGCCCGTAAGTTCGGATACAGCAGCCGTACACTTTCCAGACTTTTCAAAGAAGATATCGGCTTTAGTTATGTGCGGTTTTTGCGGGCAATACGAATTACCAAAGCATTGGAACTGATGGCTGAGAATAAGTATACTGTCTCGGAGATTGCCATGGCGGTGGGCTATACCAGCTTGTCGGCTTTCAGTAATATCTTTGACCGCATTGTGGGTGTGCGTCCCTCTGAGTTTATGGCCAGGGCATTGGGAGTGTAAGTACTTTCTGCTTTATATTGTTACTGCTTTTTTTCGCTTTGCGGAATGTATCTGTTGAACCGATGCACTAAACTGGTTTTTTACTGATTGATTGCCCGGTTGCGTAAGGCTGCCGACCTGCTTCTTGTTTCGTCCGGATGTTGATTTGAGACAGACCCATGAGGGTGGGAAATAGTTTTGGCACAGAAATTGAATTATGGTCAGTACAATCAAACCAAAACAAGCTAATCTTTTAAAAATACAACATTATGAAAACTAAATTATTTGCCATAGCCCTCAGCGTATTTTTCGTATTTTGCTTGAGTTTGCCAACCGAAGTTTCTGCCCGTAATAACAGGGTTCGTTTCTGGGCTCCGGCTTACGGCTACAGGGCACAAACCCGGCAAGTTTATTTTCCGGACTACAATGTGTATTATGACATCCAACGGGGTGTATATATTTCTATCAATAACGGAAGATGGTGTGCCAGCTTGGATTTGCCAATCAGATTTGGAAACGCAAATTTTCGTAACGCCAGGTATGTAGAATTAAATGTGAATTCTCGCGCACCTCAATGTTATAACGATGACCCAAGGGACGGATACAGATCGGACAACTGTTACTATGACGATGACAGAAGATACAACAACGATGATAGAAGGTATTACGAATCCAGACGTGACTACCGGGATGAGGATCATTACAGAAACAACAGACACTGGAACAATCGCGATTACCACCACGACCGCGATGATGATTAACGGTAAGCCGCTATAGCCTTTCTAAAATAAAAAGAAGAACTCCTGCAAATTACATCTTGCAGGAGTTCTTCTTTTTATTTCTGTCTTTTATTTGAATAAATTGTATGAAAAGCCGAGGTTGGAAAATGGGGTCATTGGTTGTGTGAATTCAACGTACGGATCTTCGTTCACACTTTCGAAAATACTGTTGAAATGTTATCAGTTACCTTATCGGATGCTTCAAATTGATAGGAATTAAAATGTCCATTGGCATAGAGTGAGAAATTTCTGAGCAGTAGCACCGGAACTGTTGCCGAAAAATTGTATTACTTAAACATACTGTCAATAGGCAAATAAGTAATTATATTCATAATAAAGTGACTAATGATACACAATAAAACTGATTCGGTTTTATAATACACCAATCCTAAGAACAACCCGTTTATAAGATACGGTATGAATAATTCAGGGTATATTATTGTTGGGACATGAGGAATAACAAATAAGATGGATGAAAGTATAATTGCTGCCCACGGTGCATATTGCCTTAGAAATAGATGTAAAAATATACGCCTATATAGTATTTCTTCAATTACAGGTGCAGCAACGAGTGCATGAATAACAAATAAATAGTTAGTAGATTGAGCCTGAAAAGACTGATAATTCCGATTAAATAACTTTTCGAACAAATGCATCGTCCCCAAAAACAGGAATTCAGCTCCGATTGCTAATGGTATTATTAGTAGTATCTTCTCGATATTTATAGTTGTGAATTCAGACCAGCTGATTTTAATTTTACTCTTCCAGAAGAAAAACAGTAAAAATGGAATAGTAAATAAGTGTCCAAAAGATTTAGTAAATATCTGTATTTCTTTGAACGGAATTGTGACTTTAAAGACAAATACAAGCATCAAACCAGTTACAATACTAATGAGTAGGGGTAAAAGATAATTGTATAATAATGCTTGCCAAAAATTAGGAAATACTTTTATTTTACTCATGTTTTTATTTGCGATTTTCATTTTTTTATAAACTTTTCTCTTTCTTACCATGGATGAAATCGCGCGGCAGCATGAGGAAAAGGCTTACATCTTTTTATTCCATCTTTCGTTGAATTTTTCGTCGAATTTCGTTTTAAATTCTGCATAAGGGATATACAAATCTGATTCTTCAAAGCCATAGTCGATAAAAACAACATAATGTTCAAAATCCAACCAATAATCGGTATGCTCTATACGTAACAGATAGTAATAAACAATCCATGCATCGGGATCCAACTGCTGTATATCGGGATAATGACGAAACACGATAGGCTGAATCATATCTATAAACTCATAGAGGCGTTGATCTTTCCAATTGTATGAGTCCTTAAATTGATCTTTTGCCAATTCGTAGAGCTCTGATTTTTGTTTTTCGGTCAATCCGGCGATGGAATCAAAAATAGTGCGACTGAAATAGCTCGCATCTTTTTTTTGTTGTTTCCATTTCTCAAAATCGGGATATTTAGTACGCAGGTCTATGCCCTCTTTTTGATCGCGTCGCAGATTATACAGCTCCAACAAAAACCGATGTCCGGTACGTTTCACCACTCGTTCAATTGCTTCCCACACAGCTGGGCGATGTTCGGTTTCAAACACCGGATATTGATACCGTATAAGTTTATGCACTGCAGGAGCCAGTTCACTCATCACTGGCAGGTACACATTTGTATAAAACAATTCATCTTCCAGACTCGGTTCTACAAACTCTGCTGCACCCCGCCGAAAATACCAGTTATTATCGTCGTACCACCAGTCGAACTCCGAACGTTCGAAATCGTCGTCTTCATCTTCTTCAAACATAGTTACATAAATTTAAAAGATAAGTTTCTCAACTCAGTATTTTATACCAGTCAAATTTTTCTTTACTTGCAATAGAATCTTCTACAGTGCCTCTACACGATTCTACCAATTTACCGGCACCGGTGTGCCATATTTTTTGTATTTCGTTGGTAAATCCGCGCGACACTATGATTGGAGCCAATGCATCCGCCTTTTCGCCCAACGCCATCTGTAGCGCGCAGTCTTGTGCAATGAGCCAATAATGTATTTCCACCTGATTGAATGTAATTTCCTGTGTGTTTAACTGAATGCACTTGCTGCGCAGGCTATAGAAGAAATGTTCGGGTACAATCTCAAAAAATTTCTCCCGGTTTCTCCTGCGGTTGAAATGCAAGTTATTAAACAACACTTCTTCCATAACCAATAAAGTAAGATGCAGGGTGATAATCCAATTTTGATTAGGAGAAAGTGTGATGGCATGCATGTTTATAACTTCGGCATTAGATTCCAGATATGGCTTCCGGTGACTGAAATAATCATTAATCAGATTAGCCGCCATATTATCTATTTCGTGTGGAGGAATTTCCGGTTGGTGCTCCAACATTCCCGACGGAAGTGTTACTCTATTGCTTGTGCATCGTTTTACAAAATGATACAGTCCATTTTGAATTGCATTTTCCAGCAATATCCTTAGTCGTTCGGACGTAAACAAATTATCCCATTCAAAGTCCATGCTTTTCTCCAGACGGTAATACACCCGAGACTTCATATTTGCGTAATGTGGGAGCTTGGTATGCACGTCTATGTAAACTTCCCTAACCCCATCGCTATTTATATCAAAATCGTATGCGCACGATAGCACAAACATCGGAATATCGGGATCTCCCGGCTTATCTTCCGGTATTCCTACAAAATCTTCCACGTCGGGATTTTCGGGCGAGAATTTTTCGAACCATAGAATGTCAACTTTAAATAGATCGATCACAATGTCTACTGTTTTTTCCATAATAGTTAGTTATTTATTTTCAACAACGTTCTTTCGCAGTCATTTACAAAACCCTTGTTACAGGTGAGGGGAGGATTACAAATTCAACAACCACTCATTTTCCGGGGCTGGTGCTACATCTTGCAACAACTTTTTCTCGAGATCCTCATAATTCATTCGGGGATTTTCTGCCAGAATACCTTCCACTACTCCGGACATCAACATATAACAACGCTTCACATACACCAGAAATATATGACCGAGCGAGATACCTATCAGTTGCCACCCTTTTGCGTCCAGATTGTTTAGCTGCTCCTCAAAATAACGGAACAATACTTTCATGATCACGCTCAAAAATTCCTTTTTTTCGTTGTTGATCGTGCTATTGCTTGTTGTGTTTATTGTATTCGTCAGCTGATCTTCCGATTCGTCCAACGGAGTTGCAAAAAATGAAACCAGATTCTGAAATTGTTCCTCACTTTCAATATAAGGCGTATTATCATTTTCCAAATCAACCAGAAGACCGTTTACGTTTTTCACTATGGTGTCCGCCAAATCATCAGATACCTGCGATACCAGTTTTCTCAAGTGTGGAACACTACCGTCTTTAAACTCCGGATATTTTGTATAGATCAATTCTTCAAATCCCGCTGTCAAATCTTCGATAGCCGGCAAAAAAACATATAAGCCTCTATGTGCAATCTGAATATTACGGCTTACCTGTTCGCGAATATCTTGCGGAACTTCATCGCCCAACTGACTAAAAATAAACTTTAGCTCCAGATATTCTTTTTCAATTTCTTCTTTGCTTTTTTTCATAGAATCAACATTGTTTTCATTAAAGCAGTCTTGACTTTTGTATTGATTATAATATCGCTCATTTTTACGTTACTCATTTCCCTCTTCAAGTTTTTTTCGAATTTCTTCCTCCCTCCGTTCTTTGTATTTTTCAAAGTACTTTTTATCGTACTCCTCCTTGGGCAATTTCAGATCTTTCGCATCAAATCCATAATCAATAAACCCATCGTAAAATTCAAACAGGCACTGATACATTGTATATTCATCGTGCAGAAACACATCATACATTGTCCAGCCGTCCGAATTAATATCCTGAACCGAAGGATAATGCTTAAAGGTCAAATGCTGCAATAATTCAAAAAAATCAAAACGCCTTTGTTCTTGGCATGCGTATAATTCAATCAGTGCTTTTTCCTCTTCTTCTTTCTCTTTTTGTTTTTCTTCGGCTGTCATCCACGAACGTTGATCTATATACGAAAGATCTATTTTCTTAGGTTTTCTGAGAGCGGGATATTGTACCGCCCATTCATCAAGTTTCGGATATATTTCACGCAGGTCTTTACCTGCTTTTTGCCAAAGCATCATATCGTGTATCAACAACAGAAACTGACGTCCTACTTCCTTTATCATTAAACTCAATTCTTCAAGTACTTCCGGCCGGGTTTCGGTAGCTATAAACGGATACTGACGATTGACCAACTCCCTGACAGGATTCTCCAGTTCTTTCATTATCGGGATGTACACGCTATCGTAAAACAGCTCAACATCCAAGGGCATATCACCCTCGTTGTTGTACAAGTGGAAAAAGTGACGGTTTAAGTCATACCAGTTTTCTTTTTCCGAAACTTCAAAATCTTCTTCATCTTCGTCAAACATACTGCTGTGAGTTTATTTAATTTCTTCGTATCTTCCCTTTCACCTTCCCCTCGTCACTGACGAGGGGTTAATGTCTGGTTGTTTATAACAATAGCATCTGCTAAACTGTCTGAACCACGATGCTATCAGATAAAAGGGTTAATCAGAACATCTGTTTCTTTCTGATTCAATTGCTTCATCCAGGTTCAGACAACCTCCCGCTTTCGTCCCTCCGGATATATCTATCTTATTCTTTGCAGAGAGTTTCTGAATCGTTGTTGGGATATGCTATCCCAACTCTTTGTATTCTTAGCATTTGTAATGCGTTCTGCAATAATGAGCAAATTTTACTGTTTCAGAACCATTGTAAGATTTACGTACAATTAATCGTTTTGATTCTGGTTCGATACTAGCACTCGACTTGCCCACGCGATGCAATCACGCAGTAGCGGTGGGATGCAATCACGTCAGCTTTTTCGTTATTCTTTTTCTTTTCTTTCTGTGTAAAATCTGTCAAGAAACATATGCATATAATTCCTTGATTCTTTTAGTAGGAAATATGTATCTTTGGATTCGCCGTAAAATTCTCTCATCATGGGGTGTCCCAACATATCAATTGCCCGCTCAAAGTTTCGTATTGTTTTTTCTCTTTCAGTTGCATTCTTTGAATTTTTTAAACCTCTATATGTTTCTATACCGATTTCATAAAACCAAGGAAATTCATCTTTAAAGAAGCTAATGTACATCAAGAAACCTACGTAAGAATCTTCGTACATGCTACCAATATGCATTAATTCTTCAAACATCATCGGGTGCATTTTTCTGCGTCTTCTTTTTATATCTGGGTCAATTTTGTTTTCTATTCTTGATGGCAAACTATCAAACATGATTTTGACTTCTTCAAAAAGTTTTGCAACTGAATTTTCGTCAACCTTGTCTGGCTTGTTGTTTGCTGTTGTTTTATTTTTTAATTTTTCAGTTATGTCATTTACTTTTCTAACAAAGTTATCAACAAGTTGCCTTACTAATGTTGCGTCTGGGTCTAATCCGGGTACTTTTCTGACTAGTTCTAATACAAGTTTTGTTATTGAATCAGAATCTCCATCATTATTTTGAAATTGAGCAAAAGGTCCTGTTATTGCTGTGCTTAAAGGTATTCCTAATGCAATTCCAATTACTTTTTTGTCGAGTTTTCCTTTGGCAACTCCTGCTTCATAAAGAATCCAAGGTCTATCTACACTGTGCTGGGTAAGTAAACAGACAACGTCAGAAGCTTCATCGATTTTATCCATGATTGCAGGATACCACTCTTGACCATATTCAATTCCTTGGGTTCCCTTTTTGTCTGAGGAACGAAAAGATTTTAAAGCACCTGCACTTGCACTTTTTAATAGGTTGCTGAATTCCTCTGCTAAGTCAGCATCTCGTGTGTCGTGACTAATAAAGACTAAGGGATTATTTGTTTTTGTCACCAATGCTTCTGTTGTGGAATTGTTAGCATTTGAGGAATCTACTTTTTTTCTTTGTTGCGCCATATAATTTGATTTTTCGATTTTTTTAGAGTTGGACATAATACATATATCTGATAGCTGTAGGTTGTCAGATTTACTGTAGTTTAATTATTTAATTCCACATACCACCAAGATATGTGGAATATATGCAATTAGCTTTTTCTTCTCCCCCTCGGTTGTAACGAGGGGTTAATGGTTATTTGTTTTGAACAAAGCTTTTCTTTATCGTTTACAAAACGATTGAATGAGCGGATGCCCCTGTATTATCTTTCGCCGGATTAAATTTATCTTCCTCCCATTTTGCCGGATTGTTATTGATATAATCCGTGATTCTTGAATACAATTCTTCGTTGCGGATAATTATATCGTGAAAACGATCTTGCCATTCAAATTCAAAACCCAACCGGTGTGCATGTTTTGTTACCGCCGATTTGTATGATCCGATAATGGACGATATGGTATTGGAACCCTGATGTTGAAATCGTTTTTGCCCCTGCGATTGTGATTGTTGTTGCGATTGTTGTAGAGACAACGCATGCGTTGTCTCTACGTCGTCGTGCACCGGGTCAATCGTTTCCCGTTCATTACCATCCAATACCAATATGCCATGTATATGATTTGGCATTACCTGAAATGCATCCAACCGGATGTTTTTTGCATGATTTCTTATTTCGTACCAACATACATCGGCTAGCAAACCGATATGCGATAATTGCATTTCTGCATCAACCACTTCTCCAAAATTGCATTCCCTGCATTTTGTGCAAATGGTGATAAAATAAACGCCATCATTTCCATAATCCCACCACGAGGCACGAGCCGATGGAATGCGATATTTGTCACGAAATTTTTTCATTCTTCCTTCCCCTCGTTTGTAACGAGGGGTTAATGGTTAGTTATTTTCAACATAGTTTTTTTCTATATATCGTTTACAGAACGATTGACCACATACCTACGCCAGCAAGGGCGTTATGGATTTAACCATTCTCTGTCTGGTCTTGCAAGTAGTCTTGCATTATTGTATGGCCAATCTAATGATAAAACTGTATTTGCTCGATAGACTTCACCTTCTTTTGCTGCAACTAAAGCAACATCTGCATTTTCAATATTATCTAAGCACAAAGGGAGTAGTAGTTGAAGATTCCCATCATAAAATTGAGGTATTGCAGTTTTATAATTTCGTTCAATTCTCATTAAGGCAGTGTTAATTGCAGCTTTTATTTTTTCAACTTGCTGCGCTTTTGTCATTGCAGCAAATGATGGAGGAAATCTTTTTTCTCGATCATCTGCAATATGATCAAAATCAGGAATAAGTCTTTTTGATGTGTCATAAATCAGATCAGCAGGATTCTGGAAATAGTTTGCTAATTTTGGTTTATCTTTAAAGTAATTCATTATTCTGTAACTTTCTTTATCAAACCTATCGAATATCCATGAAGATTTTTTTAGATAACCTTCACGAAAAACTTTTTTACTTGGATTGTTATCAATATGCTCAAAATATGCAAATATCTCTTCATGCTTTTTTGTTGCTAATCCAGTATTAAAGCAAGCATACTTGGTTCCATTACTTTTAGATGTAAATTCAATTTTATTTTCTTGTTGTAATCTCTTAAAAGTATATGTTAAGTAGCTTGATAAGACAGGAAACTCATTTGTTTTTTCATTGATATAATCCCAATTCCCATCTTCTTTTTGAGCTAGACCAGTTAAATCTCTTAGATTGGTTGAAAGGTCTGAAAATAACGCAAACTTCTGTAATGCTGATCTTTGATCTCTTACAACTACTCTTTTTGCTTGAAGCCCTTTGTCAGAAAAATCTGGAGTAAATTCAACTTCAAAATCATCTTCAATCTTTTTAAATCCATCACCCTCTATGTCTGAATAGTGGATGAAATATTTTTCTTCACTTGTTTGTTCCTTTATAAATCCATATCCACTTTGAAAACTATCGATTCGTCCGATTCTTCGTTCAAAACTTCGATGAAGATTCATAGCATTTAATCCCTTTTCACTTTTGTTTACATCGTATTCAACTTCTTCATTTTCAAGTAGAATTTTTGCATCATCAATGATTTGTGAAAAGTGGATAAATACTTCTGAATTATCAGAATCATCTATTACTATTCCAAATCCTTTTCCTGCATTGAAGAACTTTACTTTTCCTTTTTTCATTATTTTGTATTTTAAATATATCAATTAGGTGATTAAAATAATATCTGCTAGCACGAGTTACCAAACTCGGACTATTCTGTTACAATTATTTCTTTCTTCTTTATTTTTGTTATAGGTCTTAGCTTATGTTAACGTATTGTAGAGACAACGTATGGTTGTCTCCACAATAATTATTCATCACCCCCTCACCAGCTTCACTTCCAGTGAAAATTGGTCATCGCCGATAATCGTGATGGGCAATGTTTGGGTTTGGTAGCCTATTTTGGTAATTGTTACGGTGTAGATGCCCGGGGCGATGGTTTTGATTTGGAATCCACCCTTTTCGGCCGAGGTTTTTACAATCGGAGCCGCTGTGCTGCCGTTGAGCGTAAATGTCAGCGTGGCATTGGGCAATCCGGCACCCGTTTCGGCATCCAGTACGTGACCCACCAGGTCGTTGGTATCCGGGTTGTAGTCCGGTTTCCGTTTTGTGCGGTATATATTGTACACAGCTGTATCCGTCGATTTAATCAGCTCTATTTCTATGTCGAGTTTAGCTACGATGGCATCTGCTTCTTTAAAGTTTTCAATTAAATCGTACGATAAATTCTTGTAACTTCCTTTTGCGTTGGACAGTGCCGGGTTGATAAGCTCAAATCCTGTAACCAGGTCGAGCAGCGATGCCTGGGTTTCCGGGCTCAACTGGTAGCGGCTCAGGCCAGGCAACGACTCGCCAATATAGCCGTACAATGATTTGGCGTGCACCACAAATTCCGTGTCATTCAGTTTGCCAAGTTTCGTATCCGTGGTTGAGCAGAATTCGATCAACGCTGCATTGTTTTGATAGTTGGCATAAGCTTTCAACTTCAGGCTGTCTTCCAGCATCCGGCTTTTCAACTGCGCCTTTTGTTCTTTTTGTTGATTGCTGATACTCGTTGTACCTTTCTGTTTGAGTTCAATGTTGTTCTGAATAATCAGAATAACGCCATCCAGTGCCGACAGATACTCTTCTCCATTAGGCAACTTGGTCAATACCTCGGGATATGCCCGTAACAATGCCCGCAATGTCAAGTACATCTGGAGCTTTCTTTCTTGTAAATTAATCATTTTAGTAAGCTTTTTGTGATTAGTATAAAATTTAGTGAAATATTTCCATTTTTGTCCTTTCAGATTGCACCAAAGTCTGTCGGGATCGAATTTTTGTCTTTTCAGATTGCACTTTTGTTTCCTGAGATCGCTCTTTTGTTCTTTCAGATCGCTCTTTTGTTTTCTGAGATCGAACTTTTGTTCTTTCAGATTGCTTTTTTGTCCTCTGAGATTGCACTTTTGTCCTCTCAGATCGAACTTTTGTTTTCTGAGATTGCACTTTTGTTCTTTCAAATCGAACTTTTGTCTTTTCAAATCGTACTAAAGTCTGTCGGGATTGCACTTTTGTTCTTTCGGATTACACTAAACCCGTTCCCGTCTTTACTTTAGCCATTTCTAATTTGCCTTCAGACTGGTATGACAAGCCCGATGCGGATCAGAATGAGCCGTCAGATTCGGTTGAATGCGTATATGTTTTTACTGTGAATGCTTTTCCGGATAAATGCAGCCATACGGATTGGCGGCACGTGGAGCATGTAGTGCCGGCCTGGCACAATTGGAAGCCTGTTGGTGCAACAGATAATTTTTGTTACCCCGGTATTTTTCGGGGAATGATTCAGGGAAAATATTCATATCGGTACTATTTAGATTTTACGGGATAGATAGCCATTCTATAATCTTCAATCGAAATACGCCTCATCACAAGTCAACAATGATAATTTTCGTCACAAATATATGTTATATAATTTAAAATTGCAACACTTTTAATTGCCGCCCGTCCATTTTTCGTTCAGATAAATTAATTTAAATTAGAATGATTCTAAGTTGTTATAATTAACTGATTAGCTTACTGGATTTTACAATTTGTAATAGTTTGGATGACAATCAAATCATTTAATTAATTATTTTTTATTTCTTTGTTCGGCTTGTTTTCTGTTTGATAATAACCCTGTTGCCTTGAAATGGATTAACGATCACTTGCAAAACAAGCCTCAGAAAGCTTCCTGTGTGCTTTTACGCGTTGTACAGGGTGATTTGTTGTTTTGAGGCTTATATTATTTCGATAAAATAGGGATATCCCAGTTGGGGATGGAGTTCGCAAACCAACGGCCATGACCGAAGGCAGTAATTCCAAATTGCCTGAATTATTATCTGCCCGCGATATGGAAATCGCGAAACCTACTTCCACTCGATTATAGAAATAACCCGAAGTGCATTCAATTGATGAATCCCATTATATGGCAAGGCTTATCGGTTTTACTCTTTTTGATAGGGAACGACTTTATCAGGGAGAAACCAACCCTAAAAGCGACATGCATATATCACCCTCTAAACTAACTGCAGCATATCAGGCAATTAGATCTCAAACACATTGGGTTGCAGTTAACGGAAGTATTTAAATACAAATAGATGTTGTATCAAAATTGCACGATGATGCAACAAATTTGACAGCCATTGCTATAGATACCCTCTATTTTTGCACAGTGAGTTTCCGACTATTTCAGTCAGTAATACATTCATTATATCACATTATACGTATTGAAACAATTAATTATTCAACCCTTAAAATTAAACTACAATGATCAACCATTCTTTATTTTTGTTACATCTTTATTGATAAGATTTAACTCACACTTTGAAGCACAGTAGCTAGTGCATTTCTACAATAAATTAAACGTCAAATTTTAAATCTAAAAATCATGAATGAAAAAAGCAAATTTCAGTGCGGCATGCTGAGAAAGTTGAAACTGTTGGCTCTTTTTTGCAGCTTTAGCTTTGCAATAATGGCACAAACTAAAACAATTTCAGGTGTTGTGACCTCCGCCGAAGACAAAGAAAGCTTAATCGGAGTTTCGGTGATGATTAAAGGCACATCTACCGGAACCGTTACAGACATAAATGGCAAATACACCATTTCAGTTCCTAATAATGATGCTGTCTTGGTATTCTCGATGATCGGGATGAAGAAAACAGAATTAAAAGCCGGAGCTAATCCAGTTTTAAATGTAGTATTGTCATCCGACTCGAAAATTATTGATGAAGTCGTTGTGACAGGTTATGCATCCGAAAAGAAAAAGGATATTACCGGATCTGTATCAGTTGTAAAAATGAAAGATATTTCAAGTGTTCCAACTGGTAATGTAATGTCTAGTTTACAAGGTCGTATACCGGGTGTAACTATTTCTACCGATGGTACTCCGGGTGGAGTGAATACGGGTACAGCTATTCGAAGCTCCTTGAATGCTCCGAATAATGGCTCGCCACTTTATGTAATTGATGGAGTGCAAACTCGCGATAATATCTCTACCTTATTAAACTCGAATGACATTGAATCAATTCAGGTTTTAAAGGATGCTGCATCGGCTTCCATATACGGTGTGCAAGGGGCTAATGGAGTTATTATTATTACTACTAAAAGAGCTGATAAGAATCAAATAAAAGTAGATTTTGATGCTCAATTTACCTCTCAAGCTTATCACTCTAACATTAAGATGCTGAATGCTAAACAATGGGGTGATACGTATTGGACTGCTTACAACAACGATGGAGTGAAACCGGTTCATGATCAATATGGTAGTGGAGCAACTCCTGTAATTCCTGCATTTATTGATGCTCCTAAAAATCTGATCCCTGCCGGTGATACTGATTGGGCTAAACAAGTTTATCAGACTTCTACCCAACAGAACTACAACATGACTGTATCAAAGGGAACTGACAATGGAACTTCTACATTATCGATCAATTATTTCAATCAAGATGGTTTGATTAAATACACCAACTTTACACGTTATAATGCCCGGTTAAATTCGGATTACAAATTCTTGAACAATCGATTGAGAGTTGGTGAGAATGTAAATGTCAGCAATTGGAGCCAAATTCTCAAACCTGATGGAATTGAAGAACTTGCTATTGCCCAACATCCATTGATCCCGGTATACGATATTAATGGTGGCTATGCCGGTCCAACTCAAGGCTTGGGTGATAAACCAAATCCTGTGCGCTTGTTGGATCAACAAAAAAATAACCGTAATTTCAGTTGGAGGGTGTTTGGCAATATGTATCTTGAAGCTGAACCAATCAAAAATCTTGTTTTTAGATCCAATTTCGGGTTGAATTACGTGAATAATTTTCAATCTAACTTTCAACCTAAATGGGCGGAAGGCGACCGTGTAGTTGACAAAAACAGTTTGACTACTTCCAATGATTATGCAAGAAACTGGATCTGGTCAAATACACTTGCTTATAACCTGAAAATAAATGACCATTCAATTAATGCTCTTGTAGGTACTGAGTCAAAAGAACAAACAAGTGAGTATTTAAATGGAACAAGAGAGAATTTCCTTGTTGAAAACATAGATTATCGCTATTTGGATGCCGGCGATGGAAAACAAACTAACGGAGGCGGAGCTTCACGTACAAGCTGGATTTCATACTTTGGGAAAGTAAATTATTCGTTTAAAGACAGATACTTACTTTCAGGAACAGTTCGTCAGGATGCTTCTTCCAGATTTGGAAGCAATAATAACTCTGCGGTATTTCCAGCTGTTTCCGCTGCATGGAGAATTAGCCAGGAGAACTTCATGAAAAATGTCACACCAATTTCAGACCTGAAATTAAGATTAAGTTGGGGTCAAAATGGTAATGACCAGATTGATAATGAAGCTACTTATACTAAATATCAAACAAGTACCATTCTTGCCGGATACGATATGGCCGGAAGTAATCAAGGTGTAATCTACAACGGTATTTATAAGATACAAACAGGTAATCCAAACATTCGTTGGGAAGTAACCACTCAAAAAAATATTGGAGCTGATTTGGCCATGTTTGACAACCGGTTGTCTTTAACGTTAGATTATTACCAAAAAGAGACAAAAGATATGTTGATTACAAGACCATATATTGGTGTAATCGGTGAAGGAGGCAACATGCCAAGCAACGGAGCATCAATGACTAACAAAGGTTTTGAAGCAATTGTAAACTGGCATGATAAAATTAATAAGGATTTGGGATACGATGTTACTGTAACCGGTTCTATCAATAAAAATAAAATAACCTATCTTCCTGCAGACATTTATTATACTATGTGGGGTGGGAATGGTTTGGATAAGAGTATTGTTGGACAATCTTACGGATCTTGGTTTGGTTATAAGACTGACGGTCTTTTCAAAACAGCGGAAGAAGTTGCTAATAGTCCTATTCAACCGGGAAAAGGCTTAGGTCGTATCCGCTATGTGGATGTAAATGGCGATGGAGTTATCAACCAAAAAGATATGACCTGGTTAGGTTCAGACCAACCTAAGTTTACAGGTAGTGTCAATCTTTCGTTAACCTATAAATCATTTGATTTGTCACTGCTGGTTGTCGGAATGGTACGAAATGCATACAATAACTCTAAGTTCTACACCGATTTCTTCCAACTTTGGACCGGCAACCACTCGACCAACCTGTTGAATGCCTGGACACCACAAAATCCAAATTCAACGGTACCTGCATTAACCGCGGTAAACTTAAATGATGAGGGCAGAGTATCTGAATATTATATTGAGGATGGATCTTACTTAAAATTAAAAAACGTAGTTTTTGGTTACACAGTGCCTAAAAAGCTAACAGAAAAGTTTAAAATAAGAAACTTGCGTGCATACGTTCAAGCACAAGACCTGCTTACGGTAACCAGATATAAAGGAGCTGATCCTGAAGGTTTGGGCTATCCTTATCCTATTCCACGTACATTTACTGTCGGATTGAACTTAGGATTTTAAGAATAAACTTAATAAAATAATATTATGAAATTAAAATATTTGATTTTTGCAGGTGCAATCATACTTGTTAGTGCTTGTAGTAGTGACTTTATGAATAGTATTCCAAAAGGAAAACTAAGTGATGGGGTATTAAATACAGCTCCGGGAATTGAGGATTTATGTACGGCTGCATATTCTGCTTTGGCAGGGCCTGAAGGTGATAATCTGGCATTTTTATCTCCAACAAGCAACTGGATTTATGGTGAAGTACGTGGGGGAAACGCTTATAAAGGTGGCGGCGGTATTACTGACATTTGGGAATTCAATGCAATGGAAACGTTTACCGGTCTTTATGCAAACAACGGTTTGCTTGACAGGAAATGGTTCAATATGTATATCAGTGTTCAGCGTGCAAATGAGGCTATCAGAAGAATGAATGCAATAACAACTGCAGATATGCCATTGAAAAATGTTCGGATGGGAGAGATGAAGTTTTTGCGTGCACATTTTTACTTTGAATTGAGCCGCTTGTTTAATAAAATTCCATATTTTGATGAGAATGTGGCAGTGGCAGATTACGTCAAGGTTTCTAACGCAGAATTCACCCGTGACCAAATACTGGAAAAAATTTCAACTGAATTTGCTGCAGCTGCAAAACTATTGCCTGCAACCCAACCTGAAGCTGGTCGTGCAACTAAATATGCTGCATTAGCGTATGAAGCAAAAGCAATTTTATACAGGGCTTATCCTCAAAATCCTGCTGATAACACATTTACTGGAACGGTTAATACCGCCCTTCTGAATCGTGTTGTAACTCTTTGTGATTCTGTCGCGCTGGGTGGATATGGTCTTCTTCCGGACTATCAGCAACTGGCTACCGTAGAGAATGAGCATGGCCCGGAATCCGTATTTGGAATTGAATATTCTATTAACGACGGTACAACTAACGGGCGTATTAATTGGAGTAATTTATTGAATGTGCCTAAAGGTCCTGCTTACAGTGGTGATGGGTTCTATCAACCAAGTCAAAACCTGGTGAATGCATTTAAAACTGATGTGAATGGAATTCCGATGTTTGATACCTATAATAATGGAGATTTTTATAATAACTCACCGTTGAAAACGATGACGGTGCAAGATGGTTTAAACAATCCGGTTGACCCTCGCCTTGATTTTACGGTAGGTCGACTTGGGGTTCCATGGAAAGATTATAAAGATTTCAACTATGATATTAATTGGGCACGCGAACCGGCTACATACGGATATTATAGTTGCAAGAAATTCTTAGTATCGCCTACTTCAACTTACAGGGTTAAAGGCTGGCCTTGGGGGGGATCTGCTTTGAATTATCAAATTATCAGATATGCAGATGTCCTGTTATGGAAAGCTGAAGCTTTAATTGAATTGAATCGCCAGTCAGAGGCATTGCCATTGATTAATCAAATCAGAAATAGAGCAAAAAATAGCAGTTATGTGAAAGCATGGCAAAGTACTGATCCTGCGGCTAATTATAAAATTGCAACTTATCAAGATGGCGTAAACTGTACCTGGACTCAAGATTTTGCCCGTAAAGCTTTACGTTTCGAACGCAGGTTGGAATTGGCAATGGAAGGTGATTATTTTTACGATTTAGTTCGTTGGGGAGCTGCAGAAAAGGTTATAAATACTGAATATATAGCAAATGAAAAAGTATTGAGAACTTATTTCCAAAATGCTCATTTTACAAAAGGAAAAGATGAGTACTTCCCAATTCCTCAAAATCAGATCAATTATTCGGGAGGTCTATACAAGCAAAACCCAGGATATTAATATTAATTGAACACTTAAAAATAATGTATATGAAAAAATATATGAAATTGTACTTAATGTTACTTATCCTGCCTTTTCTGGTGATAAGTTGCTTGGATAAAGAGAATTTTACGGTGGTTCCAAAGTTAGCTGCTGTGAGTAATCTTCAGTATAATTTAAATGGAGATAGCGTTAAGTTGACGTGGACTTTACCTGCGGGAATTGATTCATTGGGTGTTAGTGTTATTCCCAATTCTACAGGATCGCCCATTGCACTTAAGATGAATGCTACATCTTATACCTATGGTATTGTTGAAGTAAATAAGCCGCTCATGTTTACCGTAAAAGTTTCTGATACAAAAGGAAATACTTCATTAGGCCAGTCAGTCAAATTTACCCGTTCCGGAGCGTCGCCAATTAAAAATGTTACTGCAGTACAGGTAGATAATGATGTGGTGTTTAATTGGACTGCACCTGATTCTGCCGTTACCGGCATTGTGCTTAAATATGGAGGGCAAACAATCAATATTGCTTCAACTTCAACTACTTACACACTATCTAATCCGGCAGTAGGGACATATAATTTTGCGATGAATACAACCAATAGCCGGGGACAGGTTTCACAAACAATCTACTTGCCTCTAAAAGTTGGAGCAACACTTTTGGGTTATATTGGTGCATACGCCGACAAAGCAACCTTGCTTTCGACAGGCGATGATGACGAGATTGCCGGTGCTAATTGGTTCTTTACCAATTATCCAAAAGCAACCTATATTTCATTTGATCAGGTAAAAGCAGGAACTGTTGATTTGACCAAATACCGTGTTATCTGGTGGAATTATGATATTGATAATGGAACTGCCGATCTTCCAACCAGTGCTACCGATCCGGCTGTTGTTTCTGCCATGACAACCTATCACAAGAATGGGGGTAATTTATTGCTTAGTACTTATGCAATACAATACTTATGGAACATAGGCAGAATGCCAAATAGTCTTCATCTTAGCTTTGATAAAGGTCCTGGTGGAGTTAATCCGGACGTATGGGGAATTGGAGTTAATATAGCTAAGAAACATGACCAGAGCGGACATCCTTTGTACAAAGGAATCTCAATGACGACCCAAGCAGATGGAAGAATCACTTTCCCTGTCATTGGAAATGGTTGGAAAGAAAATCACAACTGTATACTCATAGTACCGTCGCAATATGGTTTGAATAATGGTGATGAAGCTGCATATACTGACTTTACAACGCAAAATAATGCTGTATGGCTGGGTATGTGGGATGGAATTGGAGATTATTTCATGACCGGTATTTTTGAATTAACACCTAAAGATGCTTTTCAGGGAAGATCTATATCAATTGGTATTGGTGGCATTGAGTGGAAAGTGAATGATGGTACCAATCCATACCAATCAAACATTAATCTCTTGTACAAAAATGCCATTGATTATTTGAAAGCAAATTAATCTGGTTTTAATTGGTTGTTTTTAACGTAGGTTAGTTTTTTATTCTTCCGGGGAACTTTCCCCGGAAGAATTTTTCGTAATTGTTCTAAGAAGAATTTGGTTCATGAACTTCTTAGGTGATAATTGATTTAGGAATTTCTCAAAAAAGCATCATTATGATTAACCTTAGATTTTTAAAACTGCTTTCAGGTTTATTTATCGGAATTATTCCGTTAAGCGCTCAAGCTTTAACTGTTACTAATGATCCAAACCTAGTGGCTCATTTTCCAATGGAAGTGTCTGGAAATGTTATTACCGAATCGATATCTGGCAATACCTACGTTGTTCAGAATAATTTTAATCGTCCAGAAAGTATGCCGGGAGTTGACGGGAATGCCTTACGACTTGATGGATATTCTACTTTTTGCAATGCACAGATTAATGCCGCGGCGTTAAGTCAAAGTGCCTTGTCGGTTTCGCTTTGGTGTGCGTTGGAAACCTATCCGCTAATGGATCCGAATAATAATGTCACCACCGAAACTTATATTGCCGGCAACATGGATGATAATCTAAAAACTGGCTTTGCGCTAACTATAAATGCAACCGGCAACTATGCTTTTGAAGTGTATATTGATGGAACAAAGAAAACATGTGCTAATTTTAATGAAACTTTGCCCGTTTACGAATGGGAACATCTGGTTGCCACGGTAAACAGTACGACAAAAGAAATAAATTTATACAGGAACGACCAATTAATCAGTACTTCTTACTATTCAGGATCAGGTTTAATAAATACTGGTAGTAATAATTTTATCATTGGTAAATCGTTCGGAAATACTTATACTGATATTTTCAGGACGAATCCAATTAATGGCTTAATTGACGATATAAACATCTATTCGAGAGTATTGACAAGCGCAGAGCTAGCATACGTTGCGCCGGCTAATAATGCCGATCTCTCCATTCCCAAATCGCGTCATCAAAACGACATCCAACGTCCTGAATTTCATGGCTTGCCCGCTACCAACTGGACAAACGAACCACACGGACTGGCTTATTTCAATAATAAATATCATATTTTCTTTCAGAAGAATGCTAACGGACCTTATTGGGGGAAACTGCATTGGGGTCATATTACCAGCGACGACATGTTGAATTGGAAAGAAGAGAAAATAGCACTTTCAAACACGAATGGTTACGATGTAAAGGGCTGTTGGTCTGGTTGCGTATTTACTGACGATGTGTTGACCAATGGAAAGCCCAACATATTCTATACTGGTGTTGATTATGCAAAAGCCAGTATTAATCAGGCTGAACCTGTGGCCGATGATTTAATCAAGTGGAATAAAGACACCCGGAATCCAATAATTCCCAATCGTCCCGCTGGTTTAAGTGATGACTTCCGCGATTCGTACGTGTTCAAATCCAACGGGAATTTTTATATGATCGTTGGCACATCTAAAAATGGGTTAGGTGCTACTACTTTGCATAAATACGATCCCATCACGAAAACATGGAGCAATGATGGTTCTATATTCTATCAATCGGCTAGTGCAAATTATGGCACATTCTGGGAAATGCCCGCCATTGTGCCTATGCCCGATGGCAAATGGTTGTTTGTAACCACTCCTTTAGGCGGAATACAAGGTACTGAAACACTCTATTGGGTAGGGGCAATTAATGCTGATGGTACATTTAATCCATATTCATCAACACCAAAAGAAGTTGAATTGGGAGCTTTTGGAAGCAATGGGTACGGATTGCTTTCACCGTCTATCCTTCAAAAAGACGGTAAAACAATTGCGGTAGGAATAGTGCCCGATAAACTTCCAGCGTCTAGTAACCTTCAGCTCGGTTGGGCACATTTATATAGCTTGCCGCGTGAATGGATACTGGATGCCAGCAACAATCTGATCCAGCAACCCTATGCTGGGATACAAAATTTACGGGTGACTTCCTCGGCTTTCAATACGGCTGATCAGGATATTTCAAGTTCCATGTCACTTGCTCCGGTTAGCGGAAAAGCGGTTGAGATAGATGGGAGTTTTGTAGTTTCGTCAGCCCAGCGTTTTGGTTTTCATGTACGTAAAAAGGACAATAAATTTATATCCGTTTATTATACTCCTTCTACTAACACATTCACCGTTGATGCTCAAAATATAGACCGGCTGACCAACGACGTCGGAAGTTTTAATGGGCTGTATGAATCTGTACTTCCTTTAAAACCTGCTTTAGGCGAAACCATGCGGATTCATATTTTTATTGATCATTCCATCATGGATATTTTCTTGAATAATCAGTATGCATTCTCAATACGCGTATTCCCAACAGATACTAACGCCGAAGATATCGAGGCTTTTTCAGACGGTGGGATTACCCATGCAGCATCAATTCAAGCATGGAAGCTCAATACCTCGCAAGTTTTCACTGGAATTGCTTCTCCTGTTTCTGAAAGCAATATTAAAACATATTCCTATAATGATAATTTGGTTTATGAAAATGTGCCGTTGCGGTCGAATATAAGTGTTTATAATCTTTGTGGACAGAAAATCGTATCTCTATTTTCAGGACCAGGTTCCGGTCAAATCAAATTGCCCAACAAACAAATTTATATCGTTGAAATTAAAGGCCCGAATTCCTTCTTTTCTAAGAAAATCGTGCTCTAACGATTTGAAAAATTAATACCTGTATTTTTATATCAAATCTATCACACTGTAAAAATCATATGAATAATCACTTTAAAAAAATCAGACCAGCAATGCTTGTTGGCTTAATGCTGATTTCGGTTCTTTCGGTTAAGTCACAACAAGTGTTCAGCTTTGACAGTGCCGATGCTCTTACATCAAATAATGGCGGGTTAGTACTTAGGTCACATAGTATTCGAAATTCGCCTGAACTTACTAACGGTATTGTTGGTAAAGGATTCAGAACTGATGGCTATTCTACCTGGCTCTCAACGAAGCTAAATTCAAAACAGAAGGTTTCAGGAGTTTCCGGCTGGTTTGCGCTCGAATCTTTTCCGACGGACACGGCAGCTTTTTTTGCGCTAAAAGATAGTTTGGCTAATACATCCATCTCTGTTTGTGTGGATAAATATGGTGAACTATTCATCGAGACTGGTCACGGAAAAGATTTTTCCTTTGTTCCTGCAAATTATCAGGTGGAACGTTTCAGATGGATGAATATCGCTCTTTCTGTTGCCAGGAATCGTGTCAATTTATGGATAAATGGAAAAGAAACCCCGTTGAGTAAACCGTTTGCGATGATTCCAACCAACATCTCCGAACTCTGTCTGGCAAAGGATGTTCGGGAAAGTAAGGTTTGGATGAGTGATGTTACAATCATTAATGGGCTGGTAGACGAGATAAAGTTGTGGAATAATCCCATTGATACAAGGAAGCTGCAGCAAGAAGTGTCGGCATTGTCGGGAAGAGTGCCCGTTTTGGCGATTCCCGAAAGCCGTTTCAAAGACGATTTTAGTCGCCCTAAGTATCATTTACTGCCAGATGCAAACTGGACGAACGAAACCCACGGATTGATTTATTACAACCATCAATATCATATTTTCAATCAAAAGAATGCTTCCAACCTGATGCTTAGGCAGATTAACTGGGGGCATTTTACAAGCCCTGACCTGATTAACTGGACAGAACAGAAACCAATATTAAGACCTGAACCCGGATTTGATCAAAATGGTATTTGGTCAGGACACCTGGTTCTCAATAATCAGGGAATTCCCGCCATTTTTTATTCGGCAGGTGCAGACAAATTTGGAGTTGGAATGGCTTTACCTAAAGATTCAACCCTTTTGAACTGGAAAAAATTCGAGGGAAACCCTGTAATTTTGGGTCAACCGGAAGGTTATACGCGAACTGACATGCACGATCCTTATTTATGGAAAGTAGGCGACAAGTGGTATATGTGTATTGGGTTTGGTATTGAAAAAGCTGGGAAGCAAAACGGTGCATTGCTTCTTTACTCCTCTCTCGACCTTAAAAAATGGAACTTCCAGCATCTGTTATTTGAAGGTAATCCGGAAGTTGATAATTCGGGGGTGTTTTGGGAAATGCCCGTTTTTAGAAAAATGGGTGATAAATATATTTTGCTCGTCAACAAAGTTCCAAACAATGGAGTACCGGCCAGAGCCATGTATTGGGTGGGCGATTTCAAAAACGAAAAATTTGTACCGGATAATCCCGTCCCCAAAAATTTGGAAGTCATTAACCGGTTACTCTCACCTTCAGTAGCCACTGACAAGGATGGGCTGACTACCGCTATTGCCATCATTCCGGACGAAATTGGAGGTGAAGCTGCTTATCGCCAAGGCTGGTCGCATCTTTACAGTATTCCGAGAGTTTGGAACCTTAAAGAGGATAAAATTTCTCAGTCGCCGCACCCGGCTTTAAAAGAATTGAGGAAAACCCACAAAGCGATTCAAAAAACAGTCATAGAAAGCAACAAACCGGTATTCATCGACAAAGATCACCAACAACTCGAGGTTCAGGCAACGATAGTTCCGAATGGATCTAAGAAATTTGGGTTTGTCATTTGTAAAAATGCTGATAATTCAGAATTTACAAAACTATATTACGATACTGAAAAACATGAAATGGTGGTTGATCAAACTCATTCCAGCCTGAAAAAACACATTCCATTAAGTGTTCGAAAAGATGATTATACATTAGATGTTACTCAACCTGTCGATTTTCACATTTTTATGGATGGGTCAGTTGTTGAGGTGTTTATAAATAATGAGGATGCATTTACCACCCGGGTTTTTCCATCGAAAAAATCCAGCAATCAGGTGGAAATCTTCTCAGAAGGAGGAAATGTCGAGGCCAGTGCAGATGTGTGGATATTAAGGCAGGCAAAAGTCAAGACGGATTTCTAAATCTTTTGTTTATAAGTTTTGCTAATTAGAAATAGAATTGAGTAAGTATAGGATGAGTATAGGATGAGTATAGGATGAGTATAGGATGAGTATACCATCAGTATAGGATCACGATATTACCCAACAGGGGGCATTTTATTTTTTTCTCAGTTGCAAAGCCGTATCAGTAATATTGACAAAATAATAACGAATGCCAGAAAATTTGGATGAAAATAAAGAATGGCATTGGAGAATTGCAAAGATTCTAGAGAAATACAAATAACTTTATTAATCATACCATAAATGAAAACAATTAAATTTTTATTGATTACATGCCTTACATTCTTGTTTGGTTTATCCGTTATTGCACAGCAACAATACAATGAACCTTACCGTCCGCAATTTCATTTTAGTCCAGAAAATGGGTGGATTGGTGATCCATGTGGCTTTATTTATTATCAAAATAAATATCAAATGTTTTGGTGGGGCAAAGTAACATCCACTGACCTGGTTTATTACAAGCAAGAATCTCTGAAGGTTATGATTGGTGATGATAGGTCGATAGAGTATTTTACTGGTTCAATGGCAGTTGATAAAAATAATACGGCTGGCTTTGGAAAAGATGCGATGATTGCGGCTTACACTGTTTTCAATAAAGCTACAAAAAATCAGGCGCAGGGAATTTCTTACAGCAGCGATGGATTGGTCTTCAATTACTACAATAGAAATCCTGTATTGGATATTGGAAGCACCGAGTTTCGTGATCCCACGGTTTTCTGGCACGCACCAACTTCCAAGTGGATCATGGTGGTAGCAAAAGCGCTCGAAAAGAAAATCAAGTTTTATTCTTCAGATGATTTAAAAACATGGACATGGTTAAGTGATTTTGGACCTGCCGGGGCTCAGGAAAAAGCATGGGAATGTCCGGATCTATTTCAACTTTCGGTTGATGGAAATCCCAATAATAAAAAATGGGTATTGGTGGTTTCATACGATTGGGCACATGAACAGTATTTTGTTGGTGACTTTGACGGTACTACATTTAAAACAGATAAAAACCAACCTGAAACAGCTTTAATGGTCGATCAGGGATTAGATTTTTATGCTTCGCGCACATTTCGTGATTATGACAATACGTTGAAGTCAACGACTTCGATGGGGTGGGTTGCTACATGGGATTATGCAACGATTGTTCCAACTACGTGGGGTAAAGGATTTTGGTCGATTCCCCGTGATTTAGAGCTGAAAACTTATCCGGAAGGTGTACGCTTGATTCAAAAACCAATTGCTAACTTGCAGCAACTCCGCATTTCACCGATTTCATTTGTTTCAAAGTTGGCAAAAGGAACTTCAATTCTTTCTAAGTTTGTTCCGAAAGAAAATATATATGAAATAGATGCGATATTTTCTACCAAGATACCGAACATTTTTGGTTTTAATCTTTGTGTAGGAGAAGGCCGTAAGGTTGCATTTAGTTATGATACTCGCACTGAAATGTTGAATATCGACCGCACCAACTGCTCCAACGTTCCGATTGAAAAATTTGCAAGAAAAACTTCAGCTAAAGTAATTCCAATAAATGGAAAATTGCGGATGCATTTTTATGTCGATAAATCGAGCATTGAACTTTTCACTAATGAAGGAAAAGAAGTATTTACATTGCTTACCTATGCAGGAGAAAATCAGGCAGGAATTGAAACTTTCGCTATAAATGACGGTACTACAATGAATTTCAAAGCTTGGAAACTAAAATCGATATGGAAATAAAAGTTTGTATGAAAAAATCAAAACACACTTTTGAAGCTATATATTTTAAAGTGATTTGTTTCAAAATTACACGAGAATGTAACAAAATTGACAGCAAGCAATAGATTCTTCCTTTATTTTTGCATACGATTAGTTAACCCAATTATTTAATACAAATGAAAAAAACAATCTTTCTCATTTTTGCAGGATTACTCTTGATGAGTTTTAGCTGCAATTCCCAGAAGAAAAACAATGGTGACCATTCGCTAGATAGTAAGTCTATTAGTTACCAGATACAATCATCATTTATATTACTTCCAATTGAAGAAAAAGCACCGGAAGTGAAAATGAATGTCCGGGTCTCTTCTTTAAAATTCAACGAAACGTACGATGTCCGGTTGGCGCAGAATAAAATAGATTATTGGATGCCGTTGAAGGTTGATAAATTTCAAGGAAAGGAACTCAACCTTATACTTACAAATTATGCCGGGTCTGAATTGGGAATCAACAATATCAAAGAATCCGATAAATTCGATTTTGAATACGGCGAAACCTATCGTCCTCGATTTCATTTTTCACCTGAGTATGGCTGGATGAACGATCCCAATGGCATGGTATACCTTGATGGGGAATACCACCTTTTTTACCAATACAATCCTTATGGTGCCATGTGGGGAAACATGCATTGGGGGCATGCTGTAAGTACCGATTTGGTTTCGTGGACATATTTGCCAACACCCATTGCTCCGGATACCCTTGGCGCAATATTTTCCGGTAGTGCGGTTATTGATGTAAACAATACTGCCGGTTTTGGAAAGAATGCAATGGTTGCAATTTTTACCAACGCGGGCAAAGTTCAGGCTCAATCAATAGCCTATAGTACTGACAAAGGGCGTACGTTTACGAAATATGCCCATAATCCGGTTTTGCCTAATCCCGGGATTACCGACTTTCGTGATCCGAAAGTCTCGTGGAACGAAATTTCACATCAATGGATAATGACTCTGGCTACAAAACAAACGATTACATTTTTTGGATCACCCAATTTGAAAAACTGGACCAAACTCAGTGAATTTGGCGCTGGGATGGGCTCGCATGCCGGCGTTTGGGAATGCCCGGATTTATTCCCATTGGTTTATAAAGGTAAAACAAAATGGGTATTGTTGGTCAGCATCAATCCAGGCGGCCCCAATGGCGGTTCGGCAACTCAATACTTTATCGGATCATTTGATGGGAAAAAATTTACCGCCGATCCGCTTCCTTATCCACTTTGGACAGACTATGGTCGTGATAACTATGCTGGTGTTACCTGGAGCAATATACCCAAATCTGATGGACGCCGGTTGTTTCTCGGTTGGATGAGCAACTGGGCTTATGCCGAAAAAGTCCCTTCGTCAAATTTCAGAAGTGCAACTACAGTTCCACGAGAACTGGCTTTGGTAAATAATGGGAAACATCTTGTTTTGAGCAGCTTTCCGGCAAAGGAACTTAAAACATTGCGTGGTGTCAGCAAAACATTCCCAAATCAATTGGTGAATAAATTGTACTCAATCGCCGGACTACTCCCAAAGAACAAAGGAACATACGAAATCGAAATGACTCTGAGACCTCAACAGTCAACTAATTTTGGTTTTGAACTAAAAAATTCAAAAGGAGAACTCTTGAAATTTACATTTGATCTGAAAACGAATAAATTAAGTGTGGATAGGGAAAAAAGTGGACTGATCAGTTTCAATGACAAATTTAAATCAGGTGCTACTGCTCCATTGCTAAAAAAAGAAACCTATAAGGTCCGCTTACTTGTCGATAAAGCATCAGCAGAACTGTTTATCAATGATGGTGAAATTGTTATGTCGACAATTCTTTTTCCAACAGAAGTCATGAACTCCATGAATATCTTTTCGGCAGAAGGTAACCTGAGTGCAGAAAATATTACAATTTATAATATCAAATAAATCAATACAATGTCAAATAATAAGTATTTATACTGGATCACATTTGTCGCAATAAACGGCGGTTTACTTTTTGGGTTGAATATGGCCGGAATCTCCGGAGCTGTGGATATGATTAAAGGTCAGTTTTCTCTCACCGATAGTGGTTTGGGAACAGTGGCTGCGCTTCTTACCTTTGGCTGTTTGATTGGAGCTTTATTTACCGGAAATTTTACGGAGAAATATGGTAGAAAAAAGGTCATGGTTGCAACGGCCCTGCTCTATGTCATCTCCGCTTTGGGTTGTGCGTTGGCCGAATCTTCAACCATGCTTATCATTTTCCGCATACTCTCAGGTCTGGCAGTTGGTGGAACTTCGGTGGTTGCACCGATGTACATTTCCGAAATTTCACCAGCCAGAAGTCGTGGGCGATTGGTGTCTTTCAATCAGTTTGCCATTACTATTGGTATTGTGTTGGCTTATATTTTCGATTATCTTTTGATCGGTCTTGGCGAGAATGCCTGGCGTTATATGCTGGTAGTGCCTGCAATTTTTGGGGTTTTGTTCCTGGTATTCTTATTGGCCAAATTCCCGGAAAGTCCCCGTTGGTTGTTGGCGCATGGACAAAAGGATCAGTCTATCAGAGTGTTAGCCAAAATTGGCGGCGAAGAATTGGTCAAAGAAGAGCTTCCTGAAATGGAGAAAATTCTTTTAATGGAAAATGGTAAGGATAAAATGTCGGTAGGTGAGTTGTTTAAAGGCAAGACGGGTAAGATTGTTTTGATTGGAACATTGATAGCTGCGCTTCAGCAAATTACCGGAATCAATGCTGTTATTATGTTCGCTCCCGATATTTTTCAGGCGGCGGGTTCGGCCAAAGGCGATTCGATGATGCAAGCTATGATTGTGGGTATGGTGAATTTTTTGATGACCATTGTAGCCTTGTGGTTGGTGGATAAGAAAGGCCGCAAAACCTTGCTTTTGTGGGGTGCAGTTGGGATGATTGCCTCGTTGGCATATTTAAGTTTTGAATTTACGAAGCCCGTGCAAAATGGTTTTGGGGTAATGGCGGCTTTGTTGATCTATATTTCGTTTTTTGCAGCCTCGTTTGCGCCGGTTATGTGGGTGATTATTTCCGAGATTTATCCAAACCGGATTAAAGGCGTAGCAATGTCATTCTCTACGGCAATAAGTTGGCTGTGTACGTTCCTGACCGTTTATTTTGCCCCGATTATTCACGGAGCATTGGGCTTGCAATACTTATTTGGAATCTTTGGAGTTTTTAGCGTAATCGCCTTTGTATTTGTGAAATTCTGGATTCCTGAAACAAAAGGAAAATCATTGGAACAAATTGAAAAAGAGTTGGGTTTGTGACCCCCGCCCTTAAAGGGAGTAATATCAAGAATAATTACATTATTATTTAATTCTATTAATATGAGGAATATACAAGATGAAACTAACTCTGTTCCCCTTCAGGGGTTAGGGGTTAATTCAAACATTATTGTAGGCATTGGAGAAATTTTATGGGACGTTTTTCCAAAAGGAAAAGTATTAGGTGGGGCACCGGCAAATTTTGCATATCATGTATCGCAGTTTGGATTTGAAGGTTACGCTGTTAGTGCTATTGGAAACGATGAATTAGGAGCTGAAATTATAAGTAGCCTCAGCAGCAAAAAGTTGAACTATCTGATTGAAAAAACTCCGTATGCTACCGGAACAGTTCAGGTAACTCTGTCCGGAAATGGAATTCCACAGTACGAAATTTGTGAGAATGTGGCTTGGGATAATGTTCCATTTACTCCGGAGATGGAAGCGTTGGCACGGAAAACACAAACTGTATGCTTTGGTTCGTTGGCACAAAGGAATTCTGTATCAAGAGCCACCATCAATCGTTTTTTGGATTGCGTTCCTGAGACAGCCCTGAAAATATTTGATATCAATCTCCGTCAGCATTTTTACACGCTTGAATTGATCGAACATGCGTTGGAGCGTTGTAATATTCTGAAAATTAACGATGATGAAATCTTGATTGTCGGAAAATTATTTGGCTGGGAATCAAAAAATGAACTGGAAATATGCAACCAGCTCCTTCACAGTTGCGACCTGAAAATGGTTGTGCTCACCAAAGGGACGGAAGGAAGTTATGTGGTTACCCAAACCGAAACATCATTCAAACCGACTCCTTTGGTTGAAGTTGCCGATACAGTCGGTGCCGGTGACTCATTTACAGCTGCTTTTGTTGCAGCCTTGCTGAGTGGACAAAGCATTTCAGTTGCTCATCAAATCGCAGTTGACGTTTCAGCGTATATTTGTACACAAAACGGTGCTATGCCTGCTTTGCCTGAAGTTCTTTTGTCAAGAGTAAGAAGGCAACTTTAGAAATTAATGGTGAAAATACAACCGGTCGAGTTTTCAAATTCGATCGGTTTGTTGTATAAAACAGTAAACCTGAGATCGCTAATTTGCAAATGTTTTACTACTTTTGAAAAAGAAATTGAGTGTTGACCTTTCACCCAAATCTACTAATGCAATGAAACTAAATTTCACGATACTTTTATTGGCAATAATCATCCTAATTCCATCCTGTAAAAGTGGAAGATCAACCCGATCAAAAATTATTGGAGTCTCGCAATGCAGCGACGATGCCTGGCGCCGGACGATGAATAGCGAAATGCAACGGGAAGCGTCTTTCAATCCCGGTATTGAAATCAGAATCAAAACCGCCTATGACAGTAATCAGCAACAAATCAGGGATATTGAAAGCTTTATTGCCGATAAGGTTGATTTGATTATTGTTTCTCCCAATGAAGCTATACCGCTGACTCCGGTGATCGAAAAGGCTATGCAGGGCGGAATTCCGGTAGTGTTGGTCGACCGTAAAATAAGCTCAGGAAAATACACGGCTTTTGTTGGGGCTGATAATTTTCAAATAGGAAAAGAAGTGGGCATTTACACGGTAAATCAACTAAAGGGTGCAGGGAATGTGGCTGAGATACGAGGGCTGGAAGGTTCTACTCCAAATACAGAACGACATAGGGGATTTATGGCTGTAATATCCCAATATCCCAATATCCACGTTGTGTATCAGGCCGATGGTGGCTGGTTGCGAAAGCAGGCCAAAGAGAAGATGACTGAAGCATTAAAAAGGAATATCCCTATCGATTTAGTCTTTGCGCATAACGATGAAATGGGAACCGGTGTTCATGAAGCTCTGGCTGCATTCACTGGGATAAAGAAACCGCTTATATTGGGAATTGATGCGCTGCCAGGGTCGAAAGGTGGTATTCAAAAAGTAATCAATAATGTGTTGGATGCAACCTTCATTTATCCTACCGGTGGCGAAAAAGCCATTCAAACATCTGTCAGTATACTTAATAAACAGTCTTTTATCCGCGATAATATTTTGTATACAGCGGTTGTTGATAAGACCAATGCCAGGGTGCTTAAGCTACAAACCGACCAAATAATTCATCATCAAAACAGAATTGGACAATTGAATGTGGTGCTGAACCAGAATCTGGAAAAATTCAGCACGCAACGAATGCTCTTATTTGGGTCATTGATGGTGTTGTTTTTGATTCTGATACTGTTATTCTTGATAATCAGAGCTTATCAAGGCAAAAATAAGTCGAATAAGATGCTTGAATCTCAAAACATTGCCATCAACAAGCAAAAAGAAAAGTTATCAGAACAACGTGACCAGTTAATTGTCCTTTCCAAAAATCTGGAAGAAGCTACTCAGGAAAAATTAGTATTTTTCACTAATATCTCACACGAATTTCGTACACCCTTGACATTGATTTTAGGGCCGTTAGATAGTTTGGAAGGAAAAGAAAATCTTAGTTCGGAAGGTAAGCGGCTAATACATCTTATGCGGAAAAATGTACATGTTTTGCTTAAGTTGATTGACCAGATCATTGATTTCCGGAAATATGAAAACGGCAAAATGCAGATGTATTTTACGTTAACTGATCTGAAGGCATTTATTCAGGATATTTCCGACTCCTTTGTTGAATTTGCGAAGAAAAAGCACATTCAGTTCTCTTTTAAAGCTTCCGACAATGATTTTACATTATGGTTCGATTCGGATAAAATGGAAAAGATCTGTTACAATTTGCTTTCGAACGCATTTAAGTTTACAACTGAAAATGGACGAATTGAAGTGCAGTTGTCTAAAATCAAGCGAGATGATGTGTCGTATGCCCAGCTTACTGTGTCTGATAATGGAGTCGGTATTTCCGATCAGCATATTCACAGTATTTTTGAGCGGTTTTATAAAGTTGACAGCCGGGCGGCCGGCTCAGGTATTGGTTTGCACCTCACAAAAGTTCTTGTTGAGTTGCACAATGGTGAAATCGGAATTAAAAGTGAAGAAGGGAAAGGAAGTGTATTTACAGTCCTCATTCCATTTAAACAAAAAGAAATTCTTGTCGTTGAGCAATATCCGATATTGAATTCGTTGTCAAAACGTCCGGAAGATATGCTGATTTTGGATTCTGAAGAAGAAATTGATGAAAGAGTGAATTTGCAGACAGATAAGCCATTGATATTGATTGTTGAAGATAACAAGGATGTGCGAACATATATCCACAGTCTTTTAAATGATAATTTTGAGATAATCGAGGCTCCAAATGGACAAGTCGGTCTTTTTAAAGCCATGAAATTTGTTCCGGAACTTATTATCAGCGATGTGCAAATGGACGTTATGGATGGTTTTGAACTTTGCCGGCAAATTAAGGAAAATCTTTCTACGAGTCATATTCCGGTCATTCTGCTAACAGCCTTTGCGTTGGATGAGCAACGCGCCATTGGCTTTGAAAATGGGGCAGATGCGTATATTCCAAAGCCATTTAATGAAAGCCTGTTGAAAATTCGCGTTCGGAAATTAATCGAGAACCGGGAGAAAGTGAAAGCGTTTTTCCAGAAAAACCTGACTTTTGGGGAACGGAAAGAAAATGTGGCGGAAATTGATAAATCTTTTATTGCCAAATTCAGGAAACTGATAGAAGAACGATTGATTGATAGCGATTTGAATGTGGACGAAATTGGTAAAAACCTGGGTCTTTCTCGCGTGCAGCTGTATCGCAAAGTTAAATCGCTGACCAATTATGCACCTAACGAATTGGTGCGCATTATCCGGTTGAAAGCAGCCGAGCAGTTATTGATAAATTCTGAAAAATCTATCTCTGAAATCGCATACGATACCGGATTTTCAACACCTTCATATTTTACAAAATGCTTTAAAGAATACTTCAATGAAAGTCCGACAGATTACGTAAAAAGAATAAAGCAGAAGTGATGAGCAAAGAGCACAAAAATAAATTTGTAGCTGGCAGTTGTTTCTTTTTACTCTTCAATTGCAAGTTCTCTTTTTGCTTTCGCTATTCTTTCCGCTTCCAGTTGTGCCCTCGATTTGCTTTGGGTAACTATATAAACACCCAGAAAAACCAATATTCCCGAAAGAGCTTTCTCTGCTCCGAAACTATCCATGCCGATGATTACAGTAAGCAAGGATGCAACCACAGGCTGTACGTAGTTATACATGCTAAGCGTGGTGGGGCGAAGTACTTTTTGCCCGATAGGTATGAGTAAATATCCCCAAAAAGTTCCGAAAAAGACTATAAATCCGATGCGCCAGTAAGTTCCGGCACTGAGTATTGCAAAGTCAGTTTGTGCCAATGGTTTGTAACAGAAGGGAAAGCATACAATGGTTCCAAACAGAAACATCCATTTCATCAGGGTGACTGGTGAATACCGCGTTATCAGGTCTTTAAAGACAGTCAAATACAATGCAAATGAGGCTACTGCAGCAAAAACAATTAAACTTCCAAAGAAATTGCTGTTTCCGTTGTGCTGAGTTTGACTGTTGAAGATCAATAATAATGCTCCGGAAGCACCTACCAGAACGCCCACGGCTTTCATAAGTGTAATCGGTTCTTTGATGATGATAGCAGCCAGTATCATGGTGACTATAGGCAGCATGGTAACTACAATCGATGCATCGATGGGAGAAGTCATGGACAGGCCGACAAAGAAAGGCAATTGGTTCAATGTCAATGAAAATAATGATGCATAGAATAGAAGCAGTATATCTTTTACGGGTACTTTTTCTTTCTTTGTAAATAGTGATATGATCCAGAAGAGAAGTGTTCCTCCCGATAACCGGAAGAAAGTAAGTGTGTATGGACTTAAAATTTCTGGCATTAAAGACCTTGAAATGGGATTGTTGAGTCCGAAAATAACATTGGCTATGAAAAGGGCAATATGGCCCGTGAGTTTTTTATTCTTCATAATTCATAATAATTGGACAAAGATATAAAAAGTTTATTGGTTGGCAGGAAGCAGCAATAACCTCAACGTAATGAGCAAATAACAATGAATATGTTTGCTATTTCCGAGAATAGTGTTTAGTTTTGTAGTCAAACAAAAAAATTCACATAATCATGAAACGAGATCCGAAAGAGCAACGTTCCCTCTTTCCAGAAGAGTGTTTGTTGCGCGAAATTGCCAGCCAGCCTCGGCTGTCAATTGGAATTCCGAAAGAAGATGCAGAGGTTGAAACTCGTTTAGCTTTAACGCCCGAAGGAGTCTCTATTATAACCGAGGAAGGTCACAGTGTTTATGTTCAGCGTGGTGCGGGCGAACCTATGCTATATTCAGATTTGCAGTATAGTGAGGCCGGAGCTTATCTGGTGGATGATGCATCCGAGGTTTTTGCTGCTGATATTGTCTTGAAAATTGCACCGCCAACGATTCAGGAATTGAACTTAATGCACGATCGTTCTTCCATACTTTCTATGTTGCAGCTTTCAAATTTATCGGCAGATTGTATTAAACTGATGATGAAGAAACGGATGAATGCAATTGCTTATGAATTGATTAAGGATGAACAAAAAACATTTCCGGTGGTAAACTCCATTTCTGAAATTGAAGGAAATACGGCCATTGCTATTGCTGCAGAATTAATGAGCAATGAAAGTGGTGGGAAAGGAATATTGCTGGGCGGTATTGCTGGAATTTCTCCAACCGAGGTGCTGATTTTAGGAGCTGGAATTGCCGGGTCGGTAGCTGCCCGCACAGCATTGGCATTAGGTGCTCAGGTGAAGATATTTGATCATGATATTAATAAATTACGCAAAATTCAGCATTATCTCGGTCAACAGGTTTTTACGTCGGTTATTCATCCAACCGTGTTGATAAAAGCATTGGCATCGGCAGATGCAGTTATTGGTAATTTGAGATATATCAATGGCTCCGATCGGTTTATGGTGTCGGAAGATTTGGTGAAGACAATGAAAGTTGGATCTGTCATTATTGACATGAGTGTGGATCAGGGAGGTTGTTTTGAAACATCAGAATGCCGTACGCTACAAGATCCTGTTTTTGAAAAACATGGAGTTATTCACTATTGTGTACCTAATATCTCAGCCCGTGTGGGTCGCACGTCTTCTATGGCGTTGAGCAATATCTTTGCACCTATTTTGACTAAAATAGGACATTCAGGTTGCATAAAATCAGCTGTTTCGGAAAGTGCGGGGTTCCGCCATGGGGCTTATATTTATGAAGGTATCCTGGTGAATAGGTTGATAGGGAATTATTATGGGATACCTTCGAATGATGTCAGCCTGTTGTTGGCCGGATATTAATTACCTGTGTCTGAATTTCAGACCGAACTCTTTTTAATTCCTATCTGTTTATAAATAAAAAATAGCATTGAATCACATCCGATGCAAGAATAGGTACTACAAAGCCTGAATTGGGAACTAGTTTGATTTTTTATATCTTTGCAAGCCTATTCAATAGTTATCTAACTATTTTTTTTGATAAACTTGATCTTGAACTGTTGACTGACAACTGATAACTAAAATTGTATGCCGCAAACACAACTTGAACCACTAACGGATGATGAACTGATTCAGCAGGAATTTGAAGCATTACTTCTTGATTACAGTATGACGACTCACCGTCAAAAGGTTGAGTTGGTTACTAAAGCGTTCAACTTTGCTAAAACTGCACACAAAGGTATCAAACGTCGCTCTGGCGAACCTTACATTATGCATCCCCTTGCTGTGGCGCGAATTGTCGTTCGGGAAATAGGATTGGGCTCGACTTCCATTTGCTCAGCTTTGTTGCACGACGTGGTCGAAGATACGGATTATACCGTGGAAGATATCGAAAATCTTTTTGGCCCCAAAATAGCCCAAATCGTTGATGGATTGACTAAAATATCGGGCGGCGTATTTGCAGAAAAAGCTTCCGAACAAGCCGAAAATTTCCGAAAACTTCTGATTACCATGTCGGATGACATTCGGGTAATTCTGATTAAACTATCCGATAGGCTTCATAATATGCGAACCTTGGGTTCCATGCCTCCGGCGAAACAATATAAGATTGCCGGCGAAACACAATATATTTACGCTCCACTTGCCCATCGGTTAGGGCTATTCCGCATAAAAACCGAACTCGAGAATCTTAGTTTTAAATTCGAACATCCCGACACTTTCAAAGAAATTGAAGATAAACTTGCTGTAGACGAAGAATCGCGAAATCGTTTTTACAAAGAATTTTCAGAACCGATCAATCGTAAGCTGACTGGTATGGGGTATGAGTTTCAACTTCGGGCCCGTGTAAAATCCATCTATTCTATCTGGCGAAAAATGTCGGCCCGTAACATTCCTTTCGAAGAAGTATATGATATTTTGGCTGAAAGGATTGTGTTTAAACCTCATGGTGAATTGACTGAGAAGGAGCAGTGTTGGATGCTGTACTCGGCCATTACAGCTATTTACAAGCCACATCCCGAACGTATCCGCGACTGGGTGAGCACGCCAAAGGCTAATGGATACGAAGCTTTGCATGTAACTGTTATGGGGCCGGGTGGTCGCTGGGTGGAAGTCCAGATCCGTAGTGAACGGATGAATGATATTGCCGAAAAAGGGCTTGCAGCGCACTGGAAATACAAATCGGGCATCTCGGATGAATCGGAACTTGACAAATGGCTGAAAACCATTAAAGAATTGCTGGAACATCCGGAACCCAATGCGCTTGATTTTATGGATACTTTCAAGCTCAATCTTTTTGCTTCTGAGATATTTGTTTTTACACCGAAAGGTGAAATTAAAACCATTGCCCAGGGTGCCACAGCACTCGATTTTGCCTATTCCGTTCACTCTGATTTAGGTAATCATTGTATTGGTGCCAAAGTGAATCATAAACTCGTACCGCTTAGCTACAGGCTGAATAGTGGAGACCAGGTTGAAATCCTGACCTCGAAAAAACAAACACCGCAAACAGAATGGCTTGATTATGTTACCACTGCCAGAGCCAAAGCCAAACTCAAAGCATTATTTAAGAAAGAAGACAAAGCTTTTATTGCAGATGGGCAAAAGAAGATTGAGGAGGTATTGGCATCCATTAATCTGACTCCTGAAAACGAGAATATTGTCAGAATTCTCAACTATTATAACATTACTCAACGGAATGAACTTTTTCTGCAAGCAGGTAAAGGGTTGTTGAATCTGGAAGATATAACTAAAAATATCTTCAAAATAAAAACACAAAATGTATTTGTGAAATATCTCAAACTGCCTTTTGGTGGTTCCTCCGATATGAAACAATCCCCAACTGTTCCGGTTGATAGTAAGATTGATAAGAAAAAATCGTTTAAGTTGACGGAGGAGAATGCAGGAAAAACTTACATGTTGGCAGAGTGTTGCCATCCTATTCCTGGCGACGATGTACTAGGCTATGTGGATGATGCTGAGAAAATAATCGTTCACAAACGTCAATGCCCTATAGCGGATAAATTGAAAAGCAGCTATGGCGAACGAATTGTTTCGCTGGAATGGGCAACGCACAAAGTGCTTTCATTTGTTGAGGTACTTGAAATAAGAGGTATTGACAAGAAAGGTGTACTCATTCAAATCCTGAAAGTGATCTCTGATGGTTATGGTGTAAATATCAATAAGATGAACATCGAAACCAATGCCGGGATCTTTGTTGGCAGGTTTTATATTTATGTGCATGACACCGAAGACATAAATAATCTTTGCCGGAATATTATTAAAATAAAAGAAATCAATTCAGTACAGCGTGTGCAAGAATAAAAGAACATATTGGTAGATTGCTTTTGAAACATACACACAATTTGCTCATATCCATATTTTTGTATTATAATTCTTTTTACATGCATTAACTAGACCCTCCTTTTACCTTTACTGAATGTGTAACCAAGCTCTGAATCAAATTGATTATTTTGCCAATTAATGATGAATAAATCAGTGGTTTTGAATTTGAATTTGGATATAAAATGATAACTTTGCGTTACTAATTTTAAAAGATCACATACAACAAACGTCAACAATAAACGTTTGTATTCAGTTGTAGTAATCAGCTGGTTAATTGTCCGTTATTAATTTCTCTTTGAAATTGTTATTTTATTTATTTATGAAATCACCTGTAATTGCTTTATTGACTTTTTTAGCCTTATCAGTTGGTTCATTTGCGCAAACATATGATCCGGTACTTATGACTATCAACGGGAAGCCCGTTCTAAAGTCCGAATTTGAATATATTTATAATAAAAACAACACAAACAATTCTTTAGACAAAAAAACACTGGATGAATATGTTGATTTGTTTATAAATTTCAAATTAAAGGTTGAAGAAGCAAAAAGACAGGGAATTGACACTACGGCTTCGTTTCTTAGCGAATTGTCTGGTTATCGTTCTCAGCTTACAAAACCTTATTTGACAGACTCCAGTGTTGATGAAGCGTTGCTCCATGAAGCTTACGAACGGTCGAAAACCGATCTTGATGTTAGCCATATCTTGATTCGTATTCCGCAAAATGCTACGCCAGCAGACACCCTGAAAGCGTTGAATGAAATTAATGGCATTTGGAAACGATTGGAAAAAGAAAGCTTTGCAAAAGTGGCAAAAGAGGTTTCGCAAGATCAATCGGCCGAACAAAACAATGGCCATATCGGTTGGATTTCAGCTTTTCGAACTGTTTATACTTTTGAAACGGCAGCTTATAATACCGCTGTAGGAAGTTATTCTGCACCGGTACGTACTGCGTTCGGTTATCATATCGTGAAAGTGCATGCCCGCCGGAATTCATTGGGTGATGTGTTGGTTTCGCACATCATGATTCTTACGTCAAAAGGAAATGAAGCTCAAAACAAGAAGGCAAAAGTAACAATCGATTCCCTTTATCAAAGGGTGCTGGCCGGCGACGATTTTGGGGCTTTAGCCAAAAAGTATTCCCAGGACAAGGGTTCGGCGGTGAAGAATGGTGAATTGCCCTGGTTTGGCAGTGGGCGTATGGTTCCTGAATTTGAAACAGCTGCTTTCGCATTGAAGAATGTAGGCCAGATTTCAAAACCGGTTCAATCGGCTTACGGATGGCATATTATCAAGCTGTTGAATAAAAAGGGACTTGCTCCTTTTGATGAATTAAAAGCTGAACTGGAGAGTAAGATAAAGCGTGACGAGCGTGCAAACAAAGGTCAACAGGTTTTCTTAGACAGATTGCGAAGCGAATATGACTATAAACTGATAACTGCTAATCTGGAGGAGTTTTATAAGTTACTCAAGAATAAAAAGCTTAGCGACTCCACTTTCATTGCCGATGCAGTTAAACTGAACAAACCTCTGTTCAGCTTCGACGGGAAGTACTATTCCCAGTCTGATTTTGCCCAATATTTGAAGAAAAATCAGGGAACAGATAAAATGACTCCTTCCGAGATTATCGACGGAAAGCTTAAAGTTTTTGCCGATGCGGAGTTGCTTGCATACGAAGATAGCCAACTTGAAAATAAGTACGATGATTTCCGGTTTTTGATGCAAGAATACCATGACGGTATCTTGTTGTTTGAGGTAAGTAACAAAGAAGTGTGGGATAAGGCATCAAAAGATACCCAAGGATTGATTAAATATTTCAATAAACATAAGGCGGATTATACCTGGGAAAAACCGCATTTTAAAGGTCGGGTTATTTTCTGTAAAGACAAAGAAACGCTGAATGCAGCCAAATTAATTGTAAAGAAATCGGCTGCCGATTCGATTGATAAATACCTTAAAGTTCGCCTGAATGACAGCATTCAGCATGTGAAAGTTGAAAAAGGATTGTATGTTCAGGGTGACAATAAAGCGGTGGACTCAGAGATATTCAAAACTAAAGAAAAGTATATTCCAGCAGCGGATTATCCCTATTTCTTTGTTGCCGGTAAATTGCTCAAAAATAAACCTGAAGATTATAGCGATGTTCGTGGATTGGTGACTGCCGATTATCAGGAGTACCTGGAACAAGAATGGATAAAAGCACTTCGGGCGAAATATCCGGTTACTGTTGACCAGAATGTTTTGAAAACAGTAAAGAAAAACTAATCATCTCAGAATGCAAAAGTGAAGGTTTCTTTTTAATCTGAATTTTTGCATTTCTTTTTTCAGCTCAGTGTAATGAAAAAACGGATCTTACAGCTAATTTTCCTGTTCTGCCTGGTGCTTTTAGCTTCGTGCAATCGCAAAGCGCCCGATACTGCCCGTAAACCTTTGCTCGAAGTAGAAGGCAAGTTCCTCTACGCGGACGAAGTTCAGCAAATCATTCCTCCGAATGTAAATGATACCGATAGCACCGAGATAGCCCAAAGTTATATCCGCAAATGGGTGACGGATGTGTTGATGTATGAAAATGCAAAGCGAAATATAACGAACAAAACCGAGATTGATGAGTTGGTTGAGAGTTACCGTAAATCGTTGATCATTCACCAGTATCAACAAAAAATGATTGAACAGCGGCTTCCGAAGGAACCGGCAGAAGAGGATATGAAAGCATTCTATACGCAGTATGGGCAGCAGTTGCTTCTGAAAGAAAGTATATTGAAAGGGTTGTTGCTGGTTGTTCCAAAAACAGCTCCAAAGTTGGCAAATGTCCGCGGGTGGGTGCAATCGGCGAATACAAAATCGTTGGAAAGCATTGAGAAATACAGTATTCAGAATGCCATTAGTTATGATTATTTTGGTGACAAGTGGTTGCCGTTTGCCGAAATCCTGAAGAAAATTCCATTGAAGATTGAAGACTCGGGTAGATTCTTGGCTGCAAACAGATTTGTTGAAACCCAGGATAGCACGCAACATTATTTCTTACGAATTCTGTCGTATCATGTTTCAGGTCAGGTGGAGCCGTATGAAATGGCTAAAGCCAGGATCTCCAATATTCTTTTAAATAAGCAGAAAGGTGATTTTATCTTCAAATTTGAGAATGATATTTACGATGATGCTGTAAAGAACGAAACGGTTACTTTTTTCAAAAAATAAGAACTAAAATAATTTCTATCAAACAAAAATGGCGGGTG
>Ga0207800_1000023_pt1 | contig 88856 bp, 80 predicted proteins | sample LuqExpMetageno11_FD_187769 | JGI IMG/M metagenome (GOLD analysis project Ga0207800, IMG submission 187769) | Tropical forest soil microbial communities from Luquillo Experimental Forest, Puerto Rico - Sample 11 (SPAdes) | ecosystem: Environmental > Terrestrial > Soil > Tropical forest ... | reverse complement strand
CAAGCCGCTCTAAAAGACATAAAGGAACTTGACGTTTTTTGTAAGGAAAACGGTAGTGCTAAAATTGCAACCGTATCAGGGCGCTATTATGCAATGGATAGGGATAAGCGCTGGGATAGGACAAAACTTGCTTATGATTCCTTGACTATTGGAATTACACCTTATAAAGCTTCTAATGCGGAGACTGCAGTTTCTGAAGCCTATGAAAGGGGAGAAACGGACGAATTTGTAAAACCGACTGTGATAATAGACTCTGAAGGAAAGCCTGAGGCGGTAATACAAGATAATGATTCTGTAATCTTCTTCAATTTCAGACCTGACAGAGCACGGCAGCTTACCTGGGCTTTTGTTAACAAAGATTTTGACAGTTTTCCCAGGAAAAAACACCCAGAAGTTTACTATGTTTGTATGGCTCAGTACGATGAAACCCTAGATTTGCCTATAGCTTTCCCTCCTGAAAAATTGGAAAATGTGCTTGGAGAAGTCTTGAGCAAGCATGGGCTAACTCAGCTTAGAATTGCCGAAACCGAAAAGTATGCCCATGTTACTTTTTTCCTGAACGGAGGGCAGGAGAAATGCTATGAAGGAGAAGACCGTTGCCTTATTCCCTCTCCAAAAGTTGCTACATATGACCTTAAACCGGAAATGAGCGCATATGAGGTTACGGATGAAGTGATAAGAAGAATCAGGTCTGGAAAATACGACGTGATAATACTTAATTTCGCAAACATGGATATGGTAGGACATACTGGGATATTTGAAGCTGCAGTAAAGGCAGTAGAGACCGTAGATAACTGTGTGGGCAAGATTTTAACGGCTTTGAAAGAAGTTGGGGTCACAGCAATTATAACTGCAGACCACGGAAACGCTGAACAGATGGAAAACCTGGAAACAGGAGAACCGCATACTGCACATACTTCAAATCCAGTAAAATGTATTTACGTAGGGAATGTTGAGGTAAAAGCTCTTAAGAATGGAAAACTGTGTGATCTTGCACCAACCCTTCTGGAACTTCTCAAGATCCGGAAGCCTGAAGAAATGACTGGCGAATCACTTACTATAAGAAGTAATTAAAGAGGTGGATACACTATTTAAAACTTTAGAGACCTTACTTTCCTCTTAACTATTTATCTTTTTTGACTCTCTTTTTATTTTTTGTTTCATTTTTCCTGAAACTTTAAAGCTTAATGAAAAATCATTTTTAAAAGATTAAATATCAGCAGCTACGATATAAGAGCGCAGAACTTAGGAAGTCATAAAACTTTAAGTTTATTTTTGGAGTTTTACAGGAATGATCAAAATAACCACTCCTTGCCGAATTCATATGACTCTTATTGATATGAATGCGGAAATCGGAAGAGTTGATGGAGGAGCAGGACTAACCCTTTCCTCTCCTAATATCAGGATCACTGCCGAAGAAGCTAATGAAATTAGTATCGAAGGGCCGCAGGTTTTTACCGATCGAATGAAAAAAGCTGCAGAATCCCTGCTTCCTGAAGGAAAAGGGATTAGAATTAATGTACAAGAATTATATCCAGCCCATGTAGGTTTCGGATCGGGGACTCAATCTTCCCTGGCTGCGGCGGCAGCTGTGAATGAAATGTATGATCTTGGGAAGAGCGTTAGAGAACTTGCACTCGCGGTAAAAAGGGGAGGAACTTCTGGTATAGGCATAACTTCATTTGAGAAAGGCGGATTTATAGTTGACGGTGGTCATAGATTCAAAGATAAAGGTGGTTTTATGCCATCGGCTGCTAGTCAGGTTCCTCCTGGGCCTGTGCTCTTCAGAGAGGATTTTCCCCAATGGGACATGGTAGTAGCAATTCCCAATGAAAAGGGGATGCATGATCAGGAGGAAGTCGAGACCTTCAAGAAATTCTGCCCCCTCCCTGTAGAAGAAGTCAGGGAAATTTGCCATGTAGTCTTAATGCAGATGATGCCTGCCGTAATAGACGAAGATATAGAAAGTTTTGGGGTTGCAGTAAATCATGTCCAGACTGTCGGTTTTAACAAAAGGGAGAACCTTATCTGGCCTGAGTTTGCGAAAAATATCGCTTCTTTCATGCGCAGTCGGAGCTACGGGGCCGGAGTAAGTTCTTTTGGGCCTGTAGTATATTCTTTTGTAGACAATAAATCAGAAGGCAGGCAGCTTCAGACAGAAGTCCAGAAAATGCTTGACGAATCTGTTGGTGGGACTGTAATACTTACCAGGGCGAAAAACAACGGTGCAGAAATCTCTAGAGTTTGAGAGCTTTATAGATTAAGTGAGAGTGAAAAGTAAGATTGTCGTGTTCGTGTTCGGGCAGCCTGTGAAATGATCCCTCGGCTGATCCGAACGGGTCCACATGTACAACTACGTTTGAAAGATCTAAGTCTATGCGTTATTCTATGCTGCACTCTGCAGCAATTTCATGTCCCCCTTCAACTGAAATCAAAGGATCTACTGTAATATTTTTACTTTCACATATAGCCTGTGTCCTAACCAGCGAACCCTTATTTCAGTCACATCCTTCATCTCTTCCATTTTTAATTACTTGACAGATTTCGTCAACAATGTCTGGTTCCACACCGTCAAGAATGTGGGAAGATATGGATTTGCCTGCATGTTGGACTATTCTGAGACTGATAATAGTTAATAAGAAGTCCAATTAGAGAGGCTGCAAGCAGATAACCCCGCCAGACTCCAAGGGCTCCGAAAAGCACAGCAAGACCTGTAAAAAACCATCTACTTGTACATGGTAACCGTCAGCCACAAGAGCTGCATTTCCTATTTCCTTTCCTATTTTTATCCGGAACTTTGCAACCAAAAACTCCACTGGCTGTGGGGAGAAAAGCCTGGAGACTGGCTCATAGGCCGCAAAAGCTACACTCAAAAAGACTAACAAGACTATAATCAGACCTACGATATCCTCCGCTCTGCCGTAGCCGTAAGTGAAACGCTTGTTTGGCTTTTTCTAGGAACGAATAAAGGCGAAACCAAAAGGGGCTGCAGTTGCGGTATCCCCAAAATCATGGATTATATCAGTGAGAAGGGCGACACTTCCTAAAGTCCAGACAATAAGAATTTGAATAAGATCTGTAGCCCTCAGTCCGACAAAGGATCATTTGACTGTTAATGTCTCTTGGACGTAGAGAGAAGTTCTGAGTCTGCAGCTCCGTGAGTATGAGGGTGTGAGCGATTTTTCTGGGATTAGTTCAGGCTTGTCCTTGTCAGTCTCAGACTCCCTTTAATGAAAATTTTTTAATAAATCGTATAAATCACGAATTTAATATAGAGCTGGTTTCAAAATTCTGACTAGTCGTGTTTTAGGTCAAAAGCAGATTATATTCAAATCTATTGATCTTGCTTTCTCTACTTTAAGAGATTGGTCCAGATGGATGGGTAGTAATTTTGAAACAAGCTCATATAAACTTTGAACAGAATTCCTTAAAACCACTGGTCAAGAGTTCTCTGTCTGGTTCCTGATGCGGCTTTAAGGCGTTCTGCAGCTTTTTCCACCCTGTCAACTGAGAAGTCGTGGCCCTCGCAGAGAAATTCAAGGAGTTTTTTTGAATCAGGTTTTCCCCACCTTATTTCGTAGTTGTCTGTTACTTCAGGGTGGAGAAAAATTTCTCTTATTTGGTCCACAGCTTCGATCTCTGACCCTTTTTCGCGAAGTACAGTATAAATATCTCCGTGTTTTTTAATTAGTTTTAGAGCTGTTTTAGGGCCTACTTTTTCAAGGCCTTTATTATAATCCGTGCCCACACAAATTCCTATATCTATGAGTTGCTCTCTAGTAATTTCCAGAGCTTGGAGAGTCTCATCCAGTTTGATTATTTCGGGTTCGACATCAACGTAAATATTCTTTCCTGGAAGCTTACGCTTACCTGTTACAGCCAGGTTTCGGACAACGATAGGAGCTCCAAAAAGGAATGAATCATAATCCTGTGAAGCGACACAATTTGCATCTTTTTTAAGAACCATATGTGCCGCCTGTGCTTCCCCTTCACAAGGAGCCTGGACAAAAGGAATCCCCATAGTTCCGAGAAGATATTTGGAGTCTTCAATGATTTCCTGGTTTACTTTCGAGGAAGCTTGAGCGTACTTATAAGCCGACTCGAGATCTCCTACAGCTTTTGCATTCTCCCATTTCTCCCGTGAAGATTCTCTTATTTCTTTCCTTCGGTCCAGCGTTTCGGACTTGAGATCAGGAGGCTTGCCGTCAAAAATAAAAAGAGGTTTGATCCCGGCTTCAACAAGGCTCGCTGTCCGATAAAGCAGGCCTGAAAGATGAGATGTTACTCTCCCTGTGGAATCGATCAGAGGACTTCCATCCCGCTGACGAATAATGCTCAAAAATTGGTGCAGCGTGTTAAACGCATCAACTGCAACTACCTGATTTGTAAGATCTGAAAGCTCAACTTTTCTTTTCTGGAGCAAATCGCCTATATCTGTACCCATATTTTCCCTCGAGTGTCTGAAATTTTTCAGAATGCTTTAATGTTCTCATAACTTTCTTCTTACTCTATTTTTATTTTTAATTCTTCAACTATTATGTGGAAATTAAATATCAAAAATGCTTTATTGATAGGTAAATACCAAAAATGCTTTGCCGTAAGTGAATATTAAAGACATTTACAGCAATCGTTTGTTTACTGATTAATACGCTTTATAGATGCTGAAGCCTTATATTTACTGCTTATTCGCAGCCTATACTGAAATTCCTGAAGCATATACTGTTGAAAGATAGTTGCGAGTAAGAAGGAAAAGAAAAGGTAAGATAATGTCATTAAGGATTTTAGCCCAATTTATGGAGTTCAATCCAATTCAGAGAGTTTCGATCCATTTATAGTTTTATCACTTGCATAATTTAACCTTATTAGTCATCTCCGATGGCAGCCAAAGCTATCCATCAAGGAACGAAAAAGAGACGAGAATTGATATGCTTTATATGCCTCTACAAAAACTTCAGAAAATCAGGAGTTAAGGTCAAGTCGAATATCAATTACTGAATCTTCGTTTGCTTCTATTTTGGATATTGTCAATAAATTGCCTTTTCTCTCAAGTAAGGTCGCCTTTGTGACCTGAACCTGGTGACCATCCGTCTGTTTTTTGTTATTACTTTTATGGATGACTAGCAGTTTCTGTCCTTTTTCAGCCCCTTCCCCTATTTTGGAAGCAATATTTCTTATAACCTGTTCAAAATCAGAATAAATCAAAATTTCCGACTTATTTGCAACCTTTGTAATAATGCCAATTGGTTCCAGACTAAGGTGCATATCAGCTTTCCTTCTTTACCTGCTTACACAAGTAATCAAATAATACTAACTTCTAGGTAATAATAACTTGCGATACCTAATATCTGGTCCATTATTCTTGTACTGGTTGGAAACTCAGATATTCCTCTGTAGTACAGAAGAACCAATATATATACTTTACTTAATCGTGGAGCCTGCACCCGAAATGTCTTGAAGGGTTATGAATTTAATTTAAAAATAAACATATGTTCCGATTAAATTAAATATAAATAGTAATAAATTTATATTCAAAATAAAATAATACCTAGAAAGTCTGTTTACAAAATGTTTAAGCTACTTTTTCTTTTAATTAGCACCACTTATATAAAAAATTAACACAGTATAATGTACATACTGTTAAACAATTAAATATCCCTAAAAAATTATTTAATTGTTAGTACTATTTGAATATTCAAAGCATAACTTGTTCTTAAGATCGTATATTGAAAATCCAATCTTTGTTAAAAAGTATTATAAGTAAACTTTGGTAAAATTTAGTGATATTTTCTGCGGTTGAACTCATAAACTGCATTATCAACTTTGCTTGCGAGCTCATTCATCCTTTCTTCAATTTTTGTTTCGGTACTCTCCATGTTGACCTTGAGGGTTCGGTCCTTTGCTTCCATTTTAGCTTCTAACTCTTGAAGTTTATTGTTAACAGAGATAATCATAACAGCTAGTGTTCCAACCAGGACCATAACCGAGAGAATGATTAGGGGATTAGTAGCGTTGTATTCAAACCTTCTAAGCCACTCAAAGGATAGAAGGAAAGATGACAGCACCATCACAACAAGAAATATTGTATCTCTAGTCTCCATCGTATACCTCTAACATACCTGTGAAATTTCCACATACAAAAACATTCTTTAATACATACGTTTCAAAATTATCAAGCAGAGTTACTTCAGTTAAAGTATTTACTGCTTTTCTATTTTTACCATTTTTCTATTTTTGTTTATTTTTTAAACAGATGTATTATATATTTTTTTTCGCAAACTATTTACTCCTATCCCGTTACTTTTTATTATCACTTCTTTAAAAAAGCCCGTATATCCGGAATATATACAAACTATTTTGCGGGAAAATTTCCTACTTTGAAATAAACAAGAAAAGAGAGTATTCTCTAGGTAAAATTATTATATAAACAGTTCAGAGGATAGACAGTCAAGATATCGGAAATAAAGTACAGTAAATATATAAAGGAATAGAAAAGGCATACTTTTAAGAACTAAGGAGTTTAGCACTTGAGTTCCAGCGAACGATCAATTAAAGATTATATTCCTATTTTTTTCATGGGAGGCTTAATCCTTATAGTGCAGATTCTTGCACTTTTTTTGTCCACACCTATGAAAGTTAATGGCATGCAGACTTTTGAAGACCCAACCCAGGTGTCCAATTCCATATATTATATCATAATGATCCTGGTTTTTACCTTGTTTGTCCTTGTGGCACTAAAGAAGAACATGAAGTGGGTAATTAGCTCCTTTATTTACTTCGCCATAGTAAGCACTCTATATTACATATTCTTCGCTTTGTTAACATTCATTCCATTCCTTTCAGGATTTGAAGCTATTATTTCAGTTGTGCTATCTATAGGAATAACCGCATTGCTCTATAAATACCCTGAATGGTACATAGTTGACATTGTGGGAGTTTGTATTGCAGCCGGAGTCAGTGCCTTGATAGGAATTTCCCTTTCAGTTATCCCAGTAATAGTACTCTTGCTGCTTCTTGCAATATACGATGCTATCTCAGTATACAAAACAAAGCATATGGTATCTATGGCCGAGGGAATAATGGATCTGAAGCTCCCAATCCTGTTTGTGGTCCCAAAACATTCAAACTATTCCTTCTTACAGGAAAAATTCAAACAAGGAGAAAAGCATGAAGCTTTTTTCATGGGCCTTGGAGATGCGGTTATGCCTACCTTATTGGTAGTCTCGGCAAACGTTTTCGTGAAAAGTAACGGAATGCCCTATCCAGTTCTTGGGGCCATCTTAGGCACCCTTGCAGGACATGCAGTACTTTCAGCTCTGGTGATGAAAGGAAAACCACAGGCAGGCCTTCCCTTTTTGAACTCAGGAGTAATCCTGGGGTTCTTTGCTGGTGTACTGCTCTCAGGGGCTTCAATCATGTGAAGTTGTCTTTTCTTCACACATTTTATTTTTATGAAAGCTCATTGTATTTTTCAGATTTTTCGCAAGATTTTTTATCTTACAGCTTAATCACTTGGTATGTCCAAAAGAATTGCAGTGGTCTTTGACAGCGCCGGAACTCTCCTACATATGTACAGAGTTGCAAAGGAAGCTAGCACCGGGAATATTCTTGAGAACATCGAGAGCACTGCTATTGTCGCTCAAAAGAATGGATGTGGGCTTGTAGTTCTAAATGCCGAAAGTGATATGCTTCTGCGCTCAAGAAAAGATATGCCTTTGTTTGAGTTTATAAGAGAGTACAGAGTTTCAATAGGTATAAGCTGTTCAAAAGGAGAGTTTACCCCTGAGGTTGCATGCGAAATTATAAGGGGAACAGCCTCCAGAATGGGTGATATACATGATGTGCTGGAAGCGGTTTCAGCTCGCTGTCCTAATGTTTTCTACCTTGCAGCAGGCCTGATAGTTGACTCTGAGGCCAGAAGTGTTCCGTATGTACTGAGCACAGGTGGGCATGTATTTAGTACTACATTACAAACCATTCAGACTCTCCATGCCATGAAAGTGGACACTTATATAGCGTCCGGAGATAGTTTATTAGCTCTAATGCAGTTGGCTGAGTACGTAAATATTCCCCAAGAAAGAGTCTTTGCCTTTTCAAACACTCTAATGAAGGAAAAAATAGTGCTTGAGCTAAAAAGAAAATATGACAAAGTGGTCATGGTAGGGGATGGAATCAATGATATACTGGCGTTCAGGGCAGCAGACATAGGGATAATGACAACTCAACAGGGTGACAAAAGACCTGAAAAACTCAGAGAAGCTGCAGACGTGATAATTGACAATATAATAAAAGTTGTAGACGTGGTAAAAGTGCTATAATCAATATTTAAACGGAAATTATTATATAAACGAGCCAATACAACTGATGGGTCACTATAATAAAGCAAATCTCAAAAAAGTCTATAGCATCATGAAATTAAAATACTAATAAGGCAAATTCGCCAGATAAACTTGACTTTAAATGTTACTTCAAATGTTAACAGTGAAAAAATAATGCGTTACGTTTATGTAATCTTTAATCTTATAGTTGTTGCCCAAACGTGTGAAACTTGTTTCTATTAATGTATTACTCACTTGTAGTAATTGCTTTTCACTCTTGAGCAATATGCCCAGGCAGGCAAGAGTCACCAGAAAGTTTTGCAGCTCATAATTGCGGAGGAAAATCCATGCCAGTATTTATTGAAGTCAAAAACTTGACCGTAAATTTTGACGGTCATAAGGCCCTGAAAAATATAAGTTTAAGTATTAACGAAGGGGAAATCGTTGGGATTCTTGGAAAAAGCGGGTCCGGAAAAACAATCCTAATGCATGTACTACGTGGCACAGAGTCTTTTGAGAATATTTCAGGTGAGGTAGTTTACCATCTAGCTCGTTGCCCAAAATGTGGATACATAGAGCGCCCAAGCAGAACAGGCCAGAAGTGTCCAGTCTGTGGAGATACACTGGAAGCTTTCGAGGCAGATTTCGTGAAACTTTCCCTTTATGACCCTATAAGGAAAGATATCACCAAAAAAATTGCTATTATGCTCCAGCGTACCTTTGCCCTTTATGGTGATGAGAGGGTTCTTGTAAACGTCATAAATTCTTTGAATGAAATAGGATACACAGGAAAAGACTCCATGAGAAAGGCGGTTGAACTGCTGGAAGAAGTAAACCTAAGCCACCGTATGATGCATGTTGCACGAGAACTTTCGGGCGGAGAAAAACAGAGAGTTGTGCTTGCAAGACAGCTTGTGAGAAATCCTCTGCTCCTGTTAGCTGACGAGCCCACAGGCACTCTTGATCCTATGACTGCAAAGCTTGTCCACGACGCTATGATTAAGGCAGTCAAGAACTACAATATGAGTATGATCCTGACTTCACACTGGCCTGAAGTTATTGAACAAATGGCGAATAAAGCTATCCTGCTTGAAAACGGGGAAGTAGTCACGGAAGGGGACCCACTTGAGGTTTCTGCAATCTTTATGCAGAGTGTCTCAATCGTGAAGCAGGAAAAGAATGTAATGGTTGGGGAACCTATAATCAGGGTAAGAGATCTTTCAAAGCGTTATATTTCAGTTGACCGAGGCGTGGTAAGAGCTGTAGACGGCATTTCTTTTGATGTAAAAGAAGGAGAAATCTTCGGGCTAGTCGGAGTGAGTGGAGCTGGCAAGACTACAACCTCAAAAATTCTTATGGGAATCTTACCCCCAACATCTGGAGAAGTTGAGGTTCGTGTGGGAGACGAATGGGTTGACATGACAAAACTAGGAGTAGAAAATAAAGGAAGAGCAACCAAATATATGGGATTTCTGCATCAGGAATACGGTCTCTATACTAATAGTTCCGTAATAGATAACCTTACAGAGTCTATTAGCCTTGATCTACCTTTTGAACTCGGGGTCAGAAAAGCCGTAATTACTCTCAAAGCTGCAGGTTTTGAGGAAAATAAAGCAAAAGCTATTTTACCTAAAAGGACTGACGAACTGAGTGAAGGGGAACGGCATAGAATTGCACTTGCACAGGTTCTGATCAAGGAACCTAGAATTGTCATTATGGATGAACCTACAGGAACTATGGATCCGATTACCAAAGTCTCGGTGACGAATTCCATCCTTAAAGCCAGAGAGGATATAGGAGAAACATTTGTTGTAGTTTCTCATGATATCGATTTCGTAAACGAAATATGCGACCGTGTCGCACTTATGCGTAACGGGAAGATTATAGATATAGGTGAGCCGAAGGATATACTATCTCAACTCACCGAAGACGAAAGGATCCAAGCTGCAGAAGAAATATAAATATGCTACCACCTCTTTGTATCAAATAATACTAAAATGAGGTGCCGATTACGAGTAATGAGATCAGCGTAGAGGTGAATGGGCAAAAATATACTTTACCTGCAGGCTCTACCCTTGGAGATGCCCTTAAGGTTTCCAGAGCCCCTTATATAGCCGGTACAGCGATTGGAATTCTGAAAGAGACCGCTGAGGAAAAGACAGAAATAATCACCGAATACGCCATCAATACTCCCAGAGGAGAGTTCAGGATAGAAATTAAAAATCCTGAATCGTCTTCAGGAAAATTATGGGCTGAGCACTTTAAAGAGTACGAAGGGAAGTCTATCCACTGGGCAAGTTCTGAAGCCCTGGCTTTCGGGCCCTTTGAAGCCGAAATTAAACCTTCGCGTGAGGCGAGAAGCTTTGAAGCGTTTGAGGTAATGTTTGGAGCAGGAGGTTTCGATCCTCACAATACCCATCTTATTTTTTCACTTAAGAGACATACTGCAGAATATGGTACTCCTGAAGATGGAGTTTTTGCAGAGGTCGTTGCTGGAAAAAATATTTTATCTAGGCTTTCCAGAGAAGATACTATTCTTGGTATTGAGCCAATTATAGAATGGGAGCAAATATCCGAAAAGACCTGCACAACTGATATCTCTATTCCGCTTGAAGACGAAAATAACATATTTACTTATTTTGAAGTAGAGCTTTCCAGGAATGCTCCCAAAGGGGCGGAACATTTCTATGCCCTCACTCGCGAGGGAACTCTCAATATAGATGTTACTACTAGTTCCTTCATTTCGGATGATGACTTGAAAGGAGAACCGGTTCCTTACGAAAATTTCGAGCCAAGACGAGAAGGTGCGATTTCTGTCCGAACAGTTGGATACGGGTTGGGCAGAGCATATATCTCAAGAGAAGATCGGCCTTCAAGCCTCGTGCATTCGGTTGTAGGGCAAGTAACAAAAGGTATCGAGCTTATCAAGTTAGCAGAAGAAGGACAGAAACTCTCGATTGAAAGTCTTCCTCCCCAGATAGTTCTCCTGGGACATAGCTTTAAGGAGGCAGAGCCTGTACTTTCTTCCATAGGGGTTGAACTAATAAAAGACGGATACACCGGTGAGGATGCGATAATTGTCAAGCAGGACCCGCCAACAACCCTTGAGATTCTTGGAGAAGCAAAGGTAACTGCATATGCGGTATCCAGATCAAAACTGATAGAAATCGAACTTTACCCTGAAAAAGCCCCTAAATCTGTGGACTTTTTCCGCCATGCTCTTGAGCTTAAGACGAAAACAGTTGGGAAACTGCCTGTTTATATGATATATGACGACACTTACCTTTTTAAAACTGAAAAGGAAGTCGTGAAATATAAGGAAATCCTTCCCGAAAATGCACCCACGGATAAGGTACTTGGTGGAGAAATAGGGATAACAAACCAGGCGGCAAAGAGGATGGGGACTATAGGTGTGAGACTTGGAGACGACGAGCTTTTCGGCCCCACCGGAGAAAGGTTTTCCTCAACTAATATTGTCGGCCGGATAATAAATCCTGAAAAACTCCTCGATATTAAAGAAGGAGATGCGATATACGTAACTGAAATTGTACGCAAGTAAACTTAATTGTATAAATACTAAAACAATTTAATATTACTAAACGTATATAATACTTATAATATATAAAAAAAGTAATGTCCTGAGTATATTACTAAGTAAGTACAGTACTTTAATGGGTTCAAATACTTGGATGAATTCACACATATTGATTTATCGAAGGTGAAGTCTCCCAGGCTAAGGAGAGACGAAAGATGACGGAAACGAAAAAAGAAGAGATTACAAAGTATATTGTAATCAGTTCGGATAAAGTGCTGCCTTCAGACGCAGCTATGAAGATCTATGAGTCCGAGTTTCCAGTTACGGTAAAGGAAACATGTTTTGGACTTATCGTATCAGGAGCTAAAGATGATGTCCAGGCAGTAGTCGAAAAAATCCGGCAGCTGGATAAAAATCATATTTTTGTAAAGGATAGGGGATTTCCTCCAGGTGATGAGAGGCGCTGCCGCGCAAGCAGAGGCGGAGGCCCAAGACCTGGATTCCATTTTTTGAGGGAGGAAGTGCAGATGCTTCCTGCTATCGGGGCTGCACTTGATGAACTGGAAGCAAAGGAATGTGTAATAGAAAAAAGCAAAACGAAATGCAGGCTTAAAACTTCAGACCTGGAAAAAGTTATTGAAGAGGAGCTTGCGAGGTGAGTTTTTTGGCAAAGGTTTTCATTTATCCTATAAATAGTCTTATTCTGGCCGATCTGGTTGAACGCTTCGGGCATAAACCTCTTACAATGATGAACCAAATCCGAGGAAAAGTTACAAGTCTCAGCCTGGATTCTCCTCCTATTAATATTACTCCTGAAGACCCTAAACTAGGTCTTAAATATGCTGCAATTGAAGTGCCGGCTGGAGTAAGGGGAAGAATGGCACTGATAGGTCCCCTTATAGAACAGACAGAAGCTGCAATTATAGTTGAAAACCCACCAACAGACTTTGGCTGTGTGGGTTGTAACCGTACAAATGAGCTGACTAAGTATTTAGTCCGCTCAAAAGGTGTCCCTGTACTCGAGGTAAAGTATCCTGAATCTGACGAAGAAGCCCGCGATTTCGTAACTAAAATCGTAGAATTTCTGGAGTCATTGCCTAAGGAAAAGCCTGAGGAAGATGAAAAGGCTAAAGAAAATGAATCGGCGGAACAGGAGGACAAGGAATGAGCTCTGAAGAATCTAGCCTTGTCAAGATTGCTCTGGTATCATGTGGTTCCGAGTATGCCGGCGTTCAGCCCGAGTTTGAAGAAGCTGCGGCCAAGGTAAATGCAAAATTTGTTTATCCTGAAATTGATGTTGCATCTTTAGACACTATAGGCAGAGATTTCGGGCTTGAAGCTGCAAGTGGAGATTTGAGGCTTATGATGGCCAGAGCAAAGGCTGTTGTCGAAGGGACAAGCAATGTAGATGGAGTTTTTATTACCACCTGTTTCCGCTGTGCGGAAGGGGCTATTGTACGAAACGAGGTTAGAAGATACATCCATAATCACTCCAGTCTCCCGGTAATTAGTTATTCATTCACAGAAAGTACCAGTGCAGGTACTCTTCTCACTCGCCTGGAAGCTCTTACTACAATTGTCAGACGCAGGCATCTTCTTTCTAGAGAAGTCCAGACTGGACTGACTGCGGGAATCGATTCAGGATCGACAACCACAAAAGCAGTAGTAATGAGGGATAACAAAATAATAGGTACGGGTTGGGTTCCCACAACGAAAGTCCTTGAAAGTGCTGAAGAAGCATACTCACAAGCTTTGAAAGAAGCCGGGGTTTCCAGAGATGAAATTCAGGCTCTAGGCACTACAGGATACGGACGATTCCTTATTGGTAATAGTTTAAAAGCCCAACTTATTCAGGAAGAAATAACTGTTAACTCAAAAGGAGCAGTTTATCTTGCTGACAGACAAAAAGGCAGTGCAACGGTTATTGATATAGGCGGTATGGACAATAAGGCAATCTCGGTTCAGGACGGTATTCCCGGAATGTTTACAATGGGTGGGATCTGTGCTGGAGCTTCAGGACGTTTTTTTGAGATGATCTCAAAACGTCTTGGCGTAGACATTACTGAACTTGGAGCCTTGGCAGTTAAAGGAATGCACGAAAATGTATCCATGAACAGCTACTGCATAGTTTTTGGAACCCAATCCCTTGTAAATTCCCTTGCAAAAGGAGCCACTCCTGAAGATGTGGCTGCAGCTGCATGTTATAGTGTAGTAGAACAGATCTATGAACAGCAGTTACAGGAAGTAGATGTCAAAGAGCCTCTGATTCTTGTAGGTGGATCTTCACTAATTGCAGGCGTTCCAAAAGCTCTAGGAGAGCTTCTCAAGATCGACGTGCTTGTGCCTAAAAACTCCCACTTGATAGGAGCAGTAGGAGCAGCTTTGCTTGCTTCAGGTTTTGTGGAGGAGTGAGAAAATGATGGATTCGCTTGAGGTCTTTGATGTCGAGTCCGCAATTGCTTCGGAGCAGGAGTTTTACAGGAAAATCATCGAGGACAATCTTTCAAGTCTCAAGCTTGCTCCGGCGATAGGGAGAATAAAAGTAGTTTTGAGACCTGAAGATTCCCTTTTTCAGATGGCAATTATTCTGAGAGATGTAGGTACCAGAGTTACAACAAACGACATTGCTGACATGGAAGCAAAACCAATTGCCGGGGAAATAATAATCTCTATCAAAAAGGAGCAGTACATTCCAGAATTACTGGGAAAACTCTGGGATCGCTACGGGAAAGCAAACATCAGCCAACCTGATCGTTGGACTGTAACCATAAGTACGGATCAACCAAGGGAAGAAGAAGCTTTTCTTAAAGATATGATGGTTGCAGATCCTAGGCACAGGCTTCACGAAAATCTTGTTGATTTTGCAATTCGCGTTACTCCAGAAGGTTTTAGAGTTCGCTATCACCTATATAAAGGGAATCAATTTATTTTTGTGGCGTCTGAGGAAGCATTAAAGCATGAATGGATTGAAGAGGCAGGGACGATGCTCGAAGAACTGATGAAAGGAGGGAAAAAGTAAGATGGCTGTACTCCGACCCTATCTTTATACAGGTGGCGTCTACAAGCACGGACTTTTAATTGAGTTGCTGGAAGATCTGGGGGGCTACATAATCCAGCAAGTAGTTACAGGGACTGAAGTCAATCTTATAATGCTTATTCCGGAAAAAGATGTCTCGGTAGTGAAAAAGCAATCGGACGAGCTGCTTGGGATACTTGTAGAAGCTCCCCTTACTGGGGTTGAAATTGCAGTTGTTTCGCCGACGCTTGCTTCTCATCACCTTCCGCATTCAGCCTGTGATACAGCAGAGTATCTCCGCCACCCCGGAGCTAACACAAACATGATAGGACTTGCAAGAGGAATGGGGCGTCGAGTATCCCTATCCATGGATTACGAGAGGAAACTTATCAACGAACATGATATTGCAGTTTTTACGTTCGGATCTTTCAGTGACTGTATAATAAATAAAAAGCCAAAGCTTTTTGAAGGCATAGAAATCCCGATCGTGGTTACAGGTGGGCCTGACTTGAAAACCGAAGAGGTTCCTGGAGCAGACCTTTACGTTGGAAATATTGGAAGGACTTCTCACAGGTTAAGGAAAACCGAAGAGGTTAGCGCCCTTGATAAACTCAACGAAGAGGTCGGAAAGATTGCTAATAATATTCGTAAACAGCAGGCAAAAGATCCTCTTGCAGTGCTCCCTGCCAGAGTCATGAAGGAAATTGAAAATCAAGTCCCAGAAATTCGAACTGTGCTTTCCCCTTCTCCACTTACTCTCCAGCTTAATGGGCTCAGGGTCAAGTTGCCTTATGATGAATTTCACGAAAGAATTGAGAAGTTGGAGTTCGATGAAGGAGTTATTCTTTCCGAGCTTGCAAGCATTTCCCGATCTAAAATGAAAAATTATATATTGATTAAAATCAAATCTAAGTCTGACGTTGGTTTTACAATTTGACCCGGTTTCTGTTATATTAATTTGCTTTACATTTTTCTGGGTTTGTGTCTTTTCACTTGTCCTTTAAACTGTGAAGCCTCATTCAGAAAACGGCGTTTGAATCTTTTTTCCACGTTAATTTATACTGGTGATTTCGTATGGAGCTTGAGGATATTGTGGAAATTTTGAAAAAGGACCCTGAGAAAGCTGTTCCTGAACTCCTTGAAGATGTCCGGAATCAGTATGGTGAAGTCCCCTATATAATGAACTTCATGAAGGATCTTCCGGAGCTATTCATCCCGAAAACACTTTATGAGAACTCCATAATGAGGGGGTTCAAGAATCTCGATCCGGAGACCGTTGAACTTATTTCTATAGGCGTGGCTTCTGCTCTTCGATGCGAGCATTGCCTGAAAATGCATATCAGAGTCGCAAAAAGAAAAGGTATAGCAAAAGAAAAAATATTTTACGCAATTATGATAGGAGCATCTATTTCCAATGCCTCAGTGCTTGCCGAAGGTACAAGGGCACTTGCATCCGAGTTTCCAGTTGACGAAAATGAAGACGAAAAATACTGCCGTGATCCAAATTGTGAGATGTGTGATCTCTCCAGAAATACTCTTTAATCTATAGACAAACCAGTACATATATAAATTCGATTTTTACAAACTTGTAATTTAAGTCCATCAGGACTTAATTTTATTTTGAAAATAATCCACTGACGAAATTCTAATCTAAATTTTATATTAAAGTAACTTCATAACCAATTTCCATAACATTATGCTTATTTTTAACCATATTTATATAAGTCTACACTATATATGTGAGGCGTTGTAGATATATAAGATAAATGCAGGAGTTACTGTTACATCATATTTTCAGGGTCAATTATTTTTATTGGGAGGTCGGTTTGTATAAATAGCAACAGTATTTGTGGAATTATATTGTCCTTTGCGCTGTTACTGATTATACTTGTTTTACCGACTGTCTCGGCTGATTCTGATGCCAATCCAGAAAGACTTTTAGACTATCCGTGGGATCATTCTCCTATTACAGTATATATAGATAACAGCAATGTGCCAGAACACTACAGCCCTACCTATTATACCCAGGTAGAAAAGGCTATGGAATACTGGGAGAATGGAGGAAACGGAAATCTTAAATTCGCACCTGTTTTCAAACTTGTGAATTCTACAGACGCTGATATAACTATAAGATGGGTTGAAAATTTAGAGAGCGTTGAAGGGGCTCCTTCAGGCGTTGCTGGCTATGCAAGCCCCAGGGTATCTAATAATCGATTTACAAGGGTAAATATAGTCCTTGAAACAGGGAATTTTCAGGGAAGAGTCTGGCGCCAGTATGGGGATGCAACAATGCTCTCTATTGCAAAACATGAATTTGGGCATGCCTTTGGTCTGGGGCACAGCAGCAATAGACAGGATATTATGTATCCGGAATACGAGCAAACAGATGACATAAATCCTCTTCTTCTGAGCAAGTATGGGTCTTTACTGCGTTTTGGGGCTTTTGCAGCTTTTATTGTTCTCTTGTATCTTGGAGTAAGCTGGCAACGTAGCAGGAAAAAAAGAACAAAACTTGAGGGCGAGTATCTCAAGTAAATTTACCTTGAAGTAACCGTAGAGTAAATCCAAGGTAAGAATCTATCAAAAAAGTCAATCTTGGCTCCAAAAAGAACGAATAGAGTTATTAGTATCCTCAGGACTAAAAATGAAACTACAAAAGACTTAGATGAGGATATTGAATCCTCATCATATATTTTTCGTTCAGAATTATATATTCTTACTTTCTTTTATACAAAAACACAGCAAGCAAGCTCGTAATCCCAAAAAAAGTTTCAAAACCTGGAGATTTTTTGCCTTCATTACCGGAAGTATTTGTGCTTTGTGTTTTTTCAACATTTGTTGCATTACTTGCATTATTTTCAAGACTACTAATGTTAGATCCAGATTGAGCTTCAGAATTTGTTTCGCTCAGAGTTGCGTTTGATGCTGTCTTACCAGTTATTGCAAATGGAGAGGATAACCCCGAGGTTTCAGCTGTGAAGTATAGGTACTTGTCATCTTCCCCTGTGAGAGTTGTTTGTAAAGAATTCCATTTTGTATCATTGTACCTATTAAATGTGATGGAAGACTTGTCTACATTTTTTTCTTGTAACCAAGATTTTTCAACCTTGAAATCTACTGTTGCGTTTTCAATATTATCAGGAGTGGCAAATCCACTGTTTCCAACCCAGATGTTTGTGAACTTATATACTTCATCAGAAGGTGGTTCTGAAACCAGAGTGGATTGATTTGTTAACATTTCAACTATAGCTGTAGTCTTGCCAGCAGTCTTTTTTGAATCAAAGCTTACATCCATAACAGGAGTGGAATTTTGTGTAAAATTGAAATTTACAGAATTTCCGTTTGTAATAGAGGTCTGTGAAAGTTCTTTAGCTTCTACATTGCTTTGAGGTTCAGGCGAACCACCGGCACCTCCGCTGCTACTACTGCTGCTACTATCGCTGCTACTACTGCTGCTACTACTACTTACTACAGTCGTAGTTCCCACGCTATCCCCACTGCTGCTATCTTCACTAGCACTTCCATCACTTGAGCTGCTCACTTCTTCCACATTTATTGTTTTGTTTGCTAAGCTTGTTCCGTTTTCATTGCTTGCTGTAAGCGTCACCGTGTAGTTTCCTGCTGTTGAATACGTATGCGCTGGATTCTGCTCGGTTGAATTAGTTCCATCTCCAAAGTTCCAGTTCCATCCATTTGCATTTTGTGAGGTATCTGCAAACTGCACATTGAGACCATTGGAAGTATCGGCGTCAAAGCCTGCTTCAGGAAGAACTAGCTGTTGTCCCTGAACTGTTATTTCCTGAGCTGTTGCATCCCAACCTCTTTCATTGCTCACTTCTAAAACAACTCTATAAGTCCCGGGAGAAGTGAAAGTATATGTTGGGTTCTTTTCTTTTGAAGTATTCGTCAGGCCGAAATACCATAAACTCGAAGTTGCATTTTGACTGTTATCAGTAAATGTTACGGTTAATGGCGCATATCCAGAAGTGGAGGATGCAGAGAAATTAGCTACTGGCAAGCCTGTAGTGTTTTTATTGCCAACAACATAATCTATCTTTTTAAGTGAATCACTTCCGCCAGGTCCAGATACAATCAAAGTAACGTTAAAAACTCCATAAGCTTTGGCTGCTCCAAATCTATGATAAGTAGTTACCTCGTTTCCTTTTCCACCACTGTAAGACCAATGGTTAATTTGCGGATTATAAAATTCCCATTTCCAGTTGGTAACTTGACCGGTCACGTTACCAGTTAACCTTGAATCAAAAGGAGAAGTTCCTTTTGTAATGTTACAAGTAAAATCATTAATTGTTACATTGCCTGCAGCTGAAGCTACCTCAATTGATGGTATAATAGCTAAAACTACTTGCAACAATAGTATAAATAATAAAACCATAGATGAAACGGATTTTTTCATACAGTTCCTCCTTAGGACGAACTCAACCAAGATGTGAATTCTACTGATTCTTTTATTTAGTTGCGTAAGTCCTAGTTATTTTCACTAGGCTATTTACAAAATAATGACCACAAAATTTGTTCTTAAATATAAGCTTACTTTTTTGAATAAAATTATTTTTATAGTTAGTTCCTAAAAAAAAGAGTTTAGTTGATCCTTAATTCCTTGAAGCAAACAAAATAAAGTAATAACCAAGGGAATAATTCTTTAAGTCTTAATTATAAATTTATTAAATTATAGACTCAGTTCCAAAATTTAGTGATCTTTGCATTTTTGATTTAAACGTTGGATTTCCAAGAAGAGTTCAGTCTTCAATCAAATTAAATATCCGAGATCTATCGGCGTCAATTAATAGATAACGTTCAAAAAATTAGGACCGTTTTCAAAATATAGTAATTTTTAATTTTAAGTTTATTACTAGATTTTGGCATTGTGTTCTTTCTAGGAAACCAAAAAGTTACTGTTTATTAGCTTGTTCAAATTAACACTTATTACTCCGTTACTTGCTTATTATTTCTCTTCCAAAAGATATCTTCTAAACCATTCTCCAGCCAGATTTGCGACTTCTTCTAACGTGCCTGGTTCTTCAAAAAGGTGAGTTGCTCTAGGCACAATTTTAAGCTCTTTTTGTTCTATCTTCAATTGATCTAATGCCCATTGATTCATTTCTATTACTTGATAATCCTCCCCGCCTACAATAAGAAGTGTTGGTGCCTTTACATCAGGCAGGACTTTTTCAGCCAAATCAGGCCTTCCTCCTCTAGAAACGACCGCTTTTATAACATTCGAATGCTCTTTTGCAGCTATTAGTGCAGCTGCAGCCCCTGTACTGGCACCAAAATAACCTATAACAAGTTCTTTGGTGTCAGGATTGCTTAAGAGCCAGTTTGTTACACTAACAAGCCGATCTGCAAGCAGGTCAATATCAAATCTGAGGTGAGTCGTTATCATATCAATTCTCTCTTCCTCAGCTGTCAACAAATCAAATAATAGTGTACCAAGACCTTCTTTTTGAAGTTCCTGCGCAACATACCGGTTCCGAGAGCTGAAACGACTGCTCCCGCTACCGTGTGCAAAAACAACAATTCCTTTTGCTCCCTCAGGAATTGTGAGGTTTCCTTCAAGTGTTATATAATTAATTGGAATCTGAATTTCACTACTGATTTTACTTTTACTTGATAGTTTGCTCATGCTAACCCCCCAAAGGTTCTACTATTTACTGCAGATTTACATATGAGAATGTTAACTTGGATTATCCTCTTGCTGGAAGAGCTCTTGCTTTATCCAGAAGTTTGCAGACTTCTTTGTCACTCGTTTGACTGAAATCTTCATACCAGGCTCCAACCCCATAGAAAGGTTCAGGGGTAGCCATACATATTACTTCGTCTACTTCCCTTCCGAAAAACTCGCATGTATCAGGTGCAGCCGTGGGAACTGCAACCACTATTTTAGCAGGATTTTTAATTTTGAGGGCAGCTGCAGCTGCACGCATTGTCGCACCCGTAGCAAGCCCGTCATCTATCAAAATTACAGTCGAGCCGCTGATTTCAGGCTTGGATCTATCTCCACGATAAGCACGTTCCCTGCGTTCAAGTTCTCTTAGTTCATTCTCAGCTACCCTATCAATTACACTTTCAGGTATCTGAAAAGACCTGACAACGTCTTCATTTAATACACGGATATTGTCTGAGGCTATCGCTCCCATTGCCAGTTCTTCATTTCCGGGAACCCCCAGTTTCCTTACTATAAATACATCCATTTTTACATTCAGTTCCTTTGCAACTTCAAATGCTACCGGAACTCCCCCACGCGGGAGTGCAAGTATCAGCACATCAGAACGGTTTGCGTATTTAGAAAGTTTTCCTGCCAGCTTTCTTCCGGCATCCACTCTGTCTTTGAAAAGCGCCATTTGTTCCCCAACTCTCTATCGAACCAGATTAATTGATCAGATAAGCTATGTTAATTCATAGTATCTATGTTCAAACCCTTAAACGTATAGAGTATAAAATTTAATCTAAGAATATTATATAATTGCTTACTTTTGAAAAAAATTACTTTTCAAAAACAGAGCCAGAAAAAGTAAAAATCTGAAGGACATTTGTTTTACATTTCTAATATATCAATAATTTTTATTATTGAATATTATTAGGCACTCGAAACTTTTTACGCCAAATTATTTTTTGCTTATAGGCAATTTTTTAAATAATTAATTTAAAATAATTTATGTTCTTTGTATATTTTGGAGTTAGGAAGTGAGTTAGGTATGAACAAGTAAAGAATTGCTGGAGGTCATTAATAATCCTGCACGGGTCGGTACACTTGGGGGAGTGCATCTCTGCGACACTGTATTAAGGAATACAGTAAACGGGATATAATGCCTCCGACCTTCTCTTAATTTCTTTCTGAAATTTTTTTTATTTTCCCAATCTAGTTATTTTGTAAGTTGTTTCAAGTATAAAACTGCATTAAAATGTGAAACTGTATATAATTCTAGTATCACTTGATGTTAATGCCACTTTGTAAATCTAACCAATTCAGTCTTCTCTTAAGATTATAAACTCTTCATCCGCTAAGTGCAACAGGAGTAATTGAACATATTAGATGTTAGGAAAAACATGTCAATAGTAGACTTCTATGAAGTCATGGTCTGGATGACCATATTTATTTTGCTTTATTTAATTAGCCTTAGCAATTACCTCCTCTTTCACACAGTAGTACAGTTATTCAGTGTCTACTTTGCATACGTGATATTTCTCATTGTGTGGAAATCAAGAGATCGCCTGGAAAATCGATATCTTATAATTCTTGGAGTCAGCTACTTTTTTGTCGGAAGCTTCGACTTTTTGAGCACACTCACATTCCATGGAATGAAGATATTTTCAGGATTTGATACAAACCTCACTGTTCAGCTACAAATAGCTGCAAGGTTCCTTGAAAGTGCTTCTTTTCTGATAGCTCCACTATTTTTGATACACGCCGGAGAGAAGCAGGAAGTTAATGTTAGAACCTTTGAAAGTGAGACTTTTGCCTGGAAAGCCTTTCTTGTATATACAGTAGTTACTATTACCTATCTGATTTCAATATTTTTTTTCCATAATTTCCCAGATTTTTATCTCCAAGGCTCAGGATTTACTCAAGTCAAAACAGCAAGTGGATACTTAATTCTTTTCACGCTCCTATGCTCACTTTTTCTTCTATATATAGTCAGAGATAGATTCGAAGAAAAAGTCTTCAGTTTACTCTTAATATCCATAGTCCTGACAATCTTTGCGGAGCTGTTTTTTATATTTTACAGTCAAATGGACGAGGGTCCGGGCGTTATAAACCTCTTCTTTAAATTATTGTCTTTTTACCTGATTTATAAGGCAATAGTAGATATCGGATTTGAAGAGCCATGTAGTCTGCTCTTCAGGGAGCTTAAACACCGAGAAGAAGATTTCAGGCAGAAAGCTGTCTTTTTTGGGGACGAGTACAGTCATATTTGCAGAATGATAGGCAAGAAATACCTTACTGAACATCGAAATAATGAAGAAGACGATTCTGAAAATGATTCAAACAGTTGTAATTCCTACATGCGAAATCTCCAGGGAATCGGATTTCAATTTAATAAAGATTTTAAATTGATATTTCTACACGGTCCTGTTAAGGAAATGACAGGTTACACAAAACAGGACCTTCTATCTGGAAAAATCTCTTGGGAAGAGATGATTATACCTGAAGACCGTTCTGTGATTTTTGAAAACAGAAAAAAGTTAAAATCAAGTACGGATTTCTTTATCGAAAGCGAATACCGGATATGTGCCAAGAATGAAGAAATAAAATGGGTCAGGGAAATAATTCAGAAAATCTCAGGCGAATCTGAAAGTTCAGGAAAGTTTCAGGGTCTGGTTTATGATATCACTGAACGCAAAATGGCTGAAGAAACCCTGGAAAAAATAGACAAAATTCGAATAAAAGAGGTACACCACCGGATAAAAAACAACCTTCAAGTAATCTCATCTCTCCTCAGCCTGCAGGCAGAAAAATTCGAAGACAAAGAGGTCATTGAGGCTTTCAGAGAGAGCCAGAACCGCGTTGCGTCCATAGCAATGATCCATGAGGAACTCCATGAGAGTGAAAGCACGGATGCTCTAGATTTTGCAGACTATCTGCGAAAGCTGACCACAGACCTTTTCAGTTCTTATAACGTAGGAAATAGAAACATAAACCTAAAATTGAACCTTGAGCAGGTTTATCTGGACATGAATACTGCAATTCCACTTGGAATTATTGTAAATGAGCTCATTTCAAATTCCCTGAAGCATGCTTTTCCCGCGGGGAACGGAGGCGAAATAAATATAAATTTTTGCAGAAGCAAAACTTTTGCCGCAAAGTACGACTTATCAGGCCCTGATAATGACTGTCCAGATGGTGAAGACTATACAAATAGTAGCAGTTTCCGTTATATACTTACAGTAGCCGATAATGGAAGGGGGATTCCCGAAGAAATCGACTTCAAAAATGCTGACTCTCTGGGACTTCAGCTTGTAAATATTTTAGTAGAACAAATCAACGGTTGTATCAAGCTTAAAAGAAGCCAAGGAACAGAATATATTATCTGTTTCAGCAATGAAGGAAAATAAGATTATAAAATTTCGAACTATCTATTTATTTCAGATTTTTCGTTTTCGTAAAATTGTTTTCTCTTTCCTTAAACGCATAAAAGAAATTCATTTTAATAAACTCTTCTTGAGGTGGCTCTGTGAGACGCAACACAAAGGAATGGAAAGAAAAAAGAGCCGAATTTCTCAAAGGTAAGACCTGTGAGCAGTGCGGTTCTTCCGATTCCCTATGTATTCACGTTCCAAGGGCTTTTTCTCCGGCACAAGTTAGCTCTGAGATCTACAGTGCTGCGTATGCCAGGTTCAGAGAAATTTACAGGCAGAGATACCAGAAGTTCGATTGGATTTCAACCGGCAAACACCGTCACAAAAGCCACTCAACCTGGCATAAGGCTTCAACTGTACATAAAATTGAACCTGATCACACTGACCTTGAGGAGCAACTTATTGAAGTTCTCCTTGAGGACTCAGGAGAAGGCAATTTCAAAAAGCTTTATCATGAATGGCTTGAAGAAACCGGGATCAAAGAACTAATTGAAGAAGAAATTAAAAAAACAGAGAAGCAATGCGAGTCCCTGACAAACGTAATCGTGCTCTGTAAACGCTGTCATTTTGCAAGCCTCAGGGGTATGAATCTTTGCCCTGTATGCAGAAGTAAATATAAATCTGTGAACTATGAAACCTGTTTTGATTGTCTGCCTGATGGAAAAAAAGCGGGATTTCGGGAAAGGCAAAACCGATAAGTTTCCGAAGAGCACAGGGCTTCCTCTTTAATCATTTCTTTGCATCCTATATTTTTCAGGAATATCCTTTCAAAGAAGAGCCCAGCCGCTTCCTCCGCATGCCCTGCAAGTTCCATTCTCGAGGTTTCCTGATCCGTTACAGAGGGGACATATTATTGCAGGCTGAGCAACGAGCACGTCACCCTGCCCCCCGCAAGCTTCACAAATTCCCCCATTAGCATGTCCGGTTCCGTTGCAAAGAGAACATTTTTCCGGAGCGTATTCGGTCTCTATATAGCTTTGAAGCATCTTATCACCTTCGTAAGTACGCTTATAAAATTATTTTCTGAGCCTATCCCAAAACTCAGAATCATATCTCTAAATCTCGAATTTGTAAAAGTCAATCTATTTTCTGATTCGGAAAATAGCTCTTAAACTTTTGTTAATGTAGAATAAACTTAGTTTTGGATAGGCTCTCTGAGAAAATCCTTTTGATATATATTTTCGGTTTTCTGGGTTAAAAGCTCTTTCAAAAAGATAAAAAGGAAAAGGTTATAACTTAATTGCTGTTTTTCTTTTCTTTCGGCATCAATAGGCTATTTCATGTTTATCGTTAAATATTATCAAAGAGCTGGAGATGTGGTCGAATGAGCTGAAATTCCCAGAGAAGCCAAACCGCAAAGGACAACCAGCACTGAAAGAGAATTACCATTAGAGACCGCGGAATAAATAATATCCAGACAAGAGGTAGAAAGAATAGAAGAGAAAGAAAAGACAGTAACAAACAAAGAGGAGCTGGAGAAGCTAGAAAAAGACAAGATGATCGAGAGGGGCGGGAACACAAATACAAGTTATAAACCATAAGTTTAATGAGAAAAACATCAGGGAAACATATTTTAAGTGTCTCCTCTGATTTTTACGAATCAGGTTGTCTTTTCTGTCAACAACCTTGCAAGCAGTGATTTTTTAATTTCTACCGCATTATTGGGGCACAGTTCCCTACAACAGTAACATAGGATGCACTTCTCTTCATTGATCTTGAAACTCCCATCTTCGAGCCGTTCAACAGCATGAGGAGAGCAGTTTAAATAACAGGCCCCGCAGTGAGTGCATTTTCCCCTGTTGATCCTGGGAAAGATCTTATAGTATTTACCTAGATTGCGAGTAAGAAAAGAAGGGGCTGTACTGACTCCTCCACTGGACGTTTTGAATTTCATTTTGACTTCTTTTAGTGGAGTTCCAACTACAACAGGACACTGGTTTCCAAATCCTTTTTTCATAGCTCCTGCAGTCGTAGGAATTTTAAGAGGGTCAAAACCTATCATTTCCGCAGCAACAATATCTAGGGAAACACAATCCTGGCTTGCCAGAATTATTCCGGAATTTATGGGTTTCCCATGAGAAGGCCCATTTCCTTCCATGCCAATTATTCCGTCCATTACTGCAAAGCTAGGCTTGATAACAGAATATAAGTCAGCAACAGCTTCCCCAAAAAGATTCCTTTTTCCAAGGAGATGTGCCTCTTTTCGGCACTTTAGAGGGAGAGTCCCGAAAAAATTCTTGACCGCACCTGTGTAATAAGTAAGCTCATGAGTTTTTAATTTCGGAAGGGATATAACCACATCAGCCTCAAGGACAGGATTTGCGATGTATAGTTTACGAAATTGCAATGGGTCAGGAACGTCTACCAAGGTAAAGCCTGCAGTTTCAAAATTTACTACCTTTGCTCCGGCCTTTCGGGCAGCTTCCTCTATGCCTGAAACTTTCAGGGCTTTTGAAGTGGCTCCTGGCCTTGAGATTCCAGCTCCGTCGCCGACGACAGGTCTTCCTCCAGCCTGAAGCACGAACTCGCACATTGACGCTACAACTGAAGGGTGAGTGGTTACTGCTTTTTCAGGAAAATCAGCTGCAAGGATATTTGGTTTAAGAAGCACATAGTCGCCTGGTTGGATTATATTTTCAAGGCTTCCAATATGTTTCAGAGCCTCAGCTATCGCTTTTTTTGTGTCAGAATAATCAGGACAACGAACTATAGCTACTCTATTCACGGCTGGAAAATAAATGAGTTTATTATTGAATTTCTTTCCGGTCCGGATTAATTGGTATTTTTCTAGCTCTATCCGAATCTCTTATCGGTTTTTAATCCCTATTCTTAGATCTATTTCTTCAGCTATGCTTTCAAGCTCATCGAAAATCCTTTCCGAGTCCTTTCGCATCTCTTTTACTGCAGCTTTCAGGCTCCCCCCACGTAGATATACTAAACGTTTTTTTCTGTAAAGGAGACCTGAATCGTTAAGATTCCTAAGATGATGGTTTACTCTGGATATTTTGACATCAAGATCATCAGCAAGAGCTTCTGAAGAAGTTATTTCTTCATTTGAAAGTTTATCAAGTAGGCTAAAAACTATCCTGGTCGCAGTATTTTCCGTATCCCTACCTGAAGAAAAGCCAAAACTATCGCATAACCAAAGGAGGTCATCTTCTAGACTTTTGACATGCGGTTTTTCAAGGTATCTCAGGATTATCTGTTGAACCATCAGTATATATTTTACAATACCTCATATATATAATTTCTTTATATTTTGTAGATATCATTTCGATTTTTTGGGAATCGTATTTATTTTTCCAGTAATTTTTAAATATGAGTTCCACATTATATGCAGATAGTCAAGCGCACGAGCGCTCAATATATTAACCACCCATAATGACTTATAGCTATCAGTTATTTTTAGCTAACTAGGGTCACTTACACACAAGGAGGAACAATAGAGTGATTATTAAACCTATTGGCGAACGAGTTTTACTCAAGCACCAGAAGAAAGAAGAAGTGACAAAAGGCGGGATCTATATCCCAGAGTCTGCACGGCAAGAGAAAAAAGAAGGTGTTGTTATTGCTGTAGGGACTTTTGAAGATGGAAAGGAGCTTCCCCTGAAGAACGGTGACCATGTTATCTATGGGGGATATCAATCAGATGAGATTGAAATTGATGATGAAAAGTATATTTTTGTCGACTTTAAGGACATTCTGGCAACAGTTGCAGAAAAATAATGTTGAATGAGGCCTATTCTGAAGAGCATAGTATAAGAATTATTCAAATTTGACTTAAGAAATTTAATAGCGTATTCAGATTTGATTCAGGAAAATATTTTGATTTTAATCTAGGTGAATATGGATGGCTTCAAAGCAGATAATGTTTGATGAAAGTGCAAGAAAGGCACTTTTAAATGGTGTGGACAAAGTTGCAGATACTGTCAAGATAACTCTCGGACCAAAGGGACGTTATGTTGTTCTGGACAAAAGTACAAAACCTGTGGTCACAAACGACGGGGTAACCATTGCAAAGGAAATCGAGCTTCATGACAAGTTCGAAAATATGGGGGCTAAACTTGTCAAGGAAGTTGCTTCCAAAACTCAGGATAATACTGGAGATGGAACAACTACTGCAACTCTTCTTGCTCAAAGCATGATTCGGGAAGGCCTGAAAAATATCAGTGCTGGAGCAAATCCAATAGATGTAAAGAAAGGTATTGAGATTGCAACGGAAAAAGTTGTAGGCTATCTCAAGACAAAGAGCGTTGAGGTAAAAGGCAAGGAGAAAATCGTACAGGTAGCTACAATTTCTGCAAACAACGATGAAGAGATAGGCAACTTGATCTCTGATGCCATGGAAAAAGTCGGCTATAATGGGGTAATTACGGTTGAGGATTCCAAAACAATGGAAACCAGCCTGGACGTTGTAGAAGGAATGCAGTTCGACCGGGGTTTTGTATCTCCTTATATGGCAACCGATACCGAGAAAATGATCTGCGAGTTTGACGATCCTTATATCCTGATCACGGACAAGAAAATCAACAGCATGAAGCAGATTGTTCCCGTACTTGAAAAAGTCGCCTCTGAGGGCCGTTCCCTCCTTATTATTGCCGACGATGTAGATGGGGATGCCCAGGCCGCTCTTATCCTGAATATCATTCGAGGAGCATTAAGAGTCTGTGCCGTCAAAGCTCCAGGCTTTGGAAATGAAAGAAAGGAGATGCTTGAAGATATCGCTGTGCTGACCGGCGGGCAGGTAATTAGTGAAGAAAAAGGCATGAAGCTTGAGGAATTCGAAGATTATATGCTTGGAAGTGCCAGAAAAGTCACAGTTGATAACCACAAGACCATTATTGTAGAAGGCAGGGGCGATAAAACAAAGATTAATGAAAGAGTCAAGCTCATCGAAGCTCAGGTTAACATTGCAGACTCGGATTACAGGAAGACTGAACTCAAAAAGCGTCAGGCAAAGTTAGGAGGCGGGGTCGCAGTAATCAAGGTGGGAGCTGCAACCGAAACCGAGTTGAAAGAGAAAAAGATGAGAATTGACGATGCTCTTAATGCCACAAAAGCTGCAGTTGAAGAAGGAGTGGTTACCGGAGGCGGGATAAGCCTTTTCCGTGCAGCTTCTATTCTCGATTCCCTGAAACTTGAAGGTGACAGAGAGATCGGTGTAAAGATAGTCCAGAGAGCTATCGAGGAACCGGTACGCCAGATTGCTACAAACGCAGGCAAGGAAGGAGCTGAAATCGTTGCAACCATCAGGGCTGAATCCAGCGAGCTTTTTGGATACAACGCAAAGAAAGATATCTTCGAAGACCTTTTCGAAGCAGGTGTTATCGATCCTACAAAAGTAGTCAGAAGCGGCCTTCAGAACGCTGCCTCAATTGCAGGAATGGTACTTACAACCGAAGCTCTTGTCACTGATTTCGACGAAGAAAAGGACGAAAGGACATCTGCAATCATAATCTGATTGTAGATTTTCTTGTTTTTCCTTTTTTGCTTTTATCTTTTCTTTTTTCCTTGGACATTCCTAGGTTTGATTATATCAAAAGGAGTTTCTGGATTCTATGAGAAGTATGGTTTTGCAAAAAGACAGCCTGAGGACCTGGTCTGTTGAACTCTAGAATAAAATGGGTTTTTGGATAAATCATTAAATGGGTTTTAGATAGATCATTATTAAGTTTAATCCAGGCTGCAAACGACTTCGCAAACATGACCGTATAATTCTTTCCAGAGAATAGCTTGGCTATCAAGAAGCCTCAACCTTTCTTCGTAGGGTTTTCCTTCTTTTTTGTTTTCTATGTCATTAAGCTTATTCACAATTCTTGTGACTTCTGTTAGGTCACTCATATGCAATCAATCCCTTCTCAATATTTCATTTTGTAATTTACTCTTACCTGTAATATACTCACAATATATTACAAACAAACTATTTAAAAATATTGAATATATAATCAATTAGGATCATTAACTTAGAGCTGTCCCAAAACCTACTTTTTCTAAATAATCAGGAATTTTCAGTATCATTTCCTATGATTAGATTCTCGATTGACTGTTCTAAATACGAGATTAAAAAAATCAAATTTTAAGTTTCGGGATAGGCTCATTATGTAATGGAATTTTTTATCTAAAACAGAGAAATCGTGATTTCAGGTTTCTGAACAATTAACTTTTTATCCTAATTCTCTTCAGTTATTACGATGTTTCTGTCTCCATTTAGTCTCTATCTCCCTTCAGTTATTACAATGATCTAATGTTGCGTTATTAGCGGCTACTATTCTATCTAATAGGTTTATGCTTGAGTTTATTATAAAAAGGTGAAATTACGTATGCTTGAAATTTACTGTGACTCTTCCTTTAATGAAGGTGAAAACTCTTATATTGGTTGTGTGGTGCTTCGCGATGGCAATCAGATCCATCAGTCTACAACAAAGATTCCTGATGTCTCTCAGAGTAACCTTGAATGTGAAATTGCAGCTCTTAACTTCGCTGTAACCCTTACCGGAATTTTTTCCGAAGGCGACCGGGATATTACAATTTATAACGATTCTACTGAAGCCGTAAAAGCTTTCCAGAAGGAAAATCAGGAAATCGAAAAATTGTCTGGGCTCAACATTAATTTTGAATACATCCCACGTGAGAAGGTGAATCAGGCAATCGCGGACAGTTTATCTAAAAAATTTCCGGTATTTTTCCTTAATATTCCCACATGTGAAGTGGAATCTTTTTCTCGGAGGGAAGATATTCTATCCGATATTGCCCGAAACGGGCGCAATATCCTTTATCTAGAGAAAATTGAAGAAAAGTCTACAAATAAGAAAACCTGCTACAGGCTGATCATCCGTACTATGGATAAAATCCTTTCAGATGACCGATTTTATCTTATCAAAAAAGGAGGCTTAGGCACTCAGGTGAAAGTCGCAGAAGAAATAAGGAAAGACCTGTCCGATCCACATATTCTCTATTTGCTGGAAGCAAAAAATGTCAGGCTCGAAAACTCCTACTTCCTGCTGACGGACGAAACCTGGGGGCTTAGAGGTACGGACAATCAGACCTGCTCCATTCTTCCAAGTTCAATTCCCCACAGGATCATCTGTGACGAAGTTGACCGGTCCCCCCAAAGTCTCTTCAGAAGAGCTGAACGCTTCAGGTAATTTTAAACCGCACAACCTTTGTACCACAACCGTTGCGCCGGTTGATCACGCCGTAACTAGGGGTTTTTCGATCAAACCTTTTCTCAAAAGGTTTGCGCTCAAGCCTTTTTTGAAAGGGCTTGTGAAAAGCTTGTAGTACCTAATATTTATTGGTATTCCGACTTATATACCATAGGGGATGCGAAGTTATGGCAAAATACCCTGAAAATGAAATGCTCTCGACTGCCCATGGTATTGAGCAGGATACGGAAAAAGAATCTGAAGGAAAGGACGAAGAACCGAAAAAGACCGGGGAAGAGGAAGTTCAGTATACTTTCGCCCCATCCGATGAGAGCTGCACGTCCCGTCTTGAAATGCCTGAGGCGCAGTGCAGAACTTTCATCCTGGAAATACAGCAAGTGGCGGAAAAGATACTCAGCGCCCATGGAATTGTCAATGAAGTTGCTGACTTTTAAAGGGAGAGTGGTTCCTTAAGCTCCAAAAACCAGGGTATGATAAGAAACTGGTTCTTGCAAAATATGGAGAAGAAATTTCCATAGGGCTTTATACTTACCCGGATGAAATACCTGTTCCTGACCCTAACCTTGTTTTGCTCTCACAGAATGGATTCTGGTATCCGCAGAGAATCGAGGAAAAGTTTGAGGAAACGGTCTCTTCCTTCTTTACAGGAGCATATGGGGACTACGATTTCCTTAATATTATTCCTGAGAATCTTGAAAAGTTTCAGATTTTTCAGCGAGATTTTGCGAAAACACTTGAAAGTCAAGGCTGGAATAGCCCGGATACAAGAATTCTCAGAAAAGTCAATCCCAGAGATTGAGCTACATTCAAAAACTAATTTCATACTAGGAATTAATTTTTTCTTTTCGATCTTCTCAATTCTAACTTAGTTTTTCCCACAGAATATTTAAATCTTGAAAGCGTACGCAGTTTCAGATATAGCTTCAGCGGTGTTACTTGCTTTTATTTTAGTTCTCTCATAATAATTGATTTTCAGAAGGTCTTTTATGTTTTCAATAAATTTCGAATGCATCCTCTCAAAAAAATCTGAAGATATCCCTCCTTTCTATGTAATGGAAGTTCTGGAAAGCGCCCAGGCCCTGGAAGCTGAGGGAAGAAATATAGTTCATCTCGAGGTAGGAGAACCTGATTTTCCTACAGCCCCCCATATATGCGAGGCCGCGTGCGCTGCTATTGGTCGGGGATCCACAAAATATACCCATAGCCAAGGACTTCCTTCGCTCAGAGAGGCAATAGTTGAATCTTACCACCAGAAGTTCGGAGTCGATCTAAACCCAGATCAGGTTATTGTAACCTCTGGCACAAGCCCTGCTCTCTTGATAGTTTTTATGGCTTTGCTTGAAAAAATGGATGAAGTGGTAATGTCGAACCCCCATTATGCCTGCTATCCTAATTTTGTTAAATATCTTGGTGGAACTCCTGTTTTTGTTTATACGAGCGAAGCAAATGGATTTGCCCTTGAACCCAAGACAGTAAGGCAGTGTCTGAGCCCTAATACTAAAGCTATTCTGATCAACAGTCCTTCGAACCCGGGAGGTCATGTTATGTCTCCAGAAAACTTACATGGACTTGCCAAGATCGCGGATGAAAAAGGAATTCCTATTATATCGGACGAAATCTATCAGGGCCTTATCTATAGTGGTGAAGACCACACAATCCTGGAATATACGAAGAATGCCTTTGTCCTTAACGGCTTTTCTAAGCTCTACGCGATGACAGGGTGGAGACTCGGCTACATTATCTGTCCTCCTGAATGTGTCCGTGCGCTTCAGAAAATCCATCAGAACTTTTTCATCTGTGCCAATTCCTTTGTCCAGGAGGCAGGAATCGCAGCTCTAAAAGGTTCACAGGAACACGTTGCTGAGATGGTTCAAACATATAATATACGCCGCCAGTATATGTTAAAAAGGCTTATAGGAATGGGACTCGACGTCCGAAAAGAACCAACAGGAGCTTTTTATGTCCTTGCCGATGCTCGCAAATATAGCAGTAACTCCCTGGAATTGAGCCGTCGCATCCTTAATGAAGCCGGTGTTGCAGTTACGCCAGGAATCGATTTCGGAAACGGAGCTGAAGGTTATCTGCGTTTCTCCTATGCCAACAGCATCGAAAATATAAAAGAAGGTATGGACAGGCTGGAAGTCTTTTTAGAAAAAGAACTTGAAGGATGAAAGTTTTAACCGATTTATATTAATCTTTTTTCTCTTATCTTATGATCTGTCTTTCTCTCCATTTCTATCTGAAATCTATTTTTCTCTAGTTTTATATTATTTTTAAGCTGACTTTAATATATCTCTAAGCCTGTTTTCTTACATGTTTTTAAAATCCGGAGAGACTGCTCTGAGTATTGTCATTTTTCTCCGGGCGGAAAAGTCCTGTTATCATCCAGGTTCCATAAGTGAAATGCGTCCCCATGATGAAGTAAAGTTCCCTTTCTTTCATGAGATCAAAGAGGTGATCTTTTATTTTCCATTCTACAGCTACTGGTTCCTGTTCGTCCCTTATAATGTTCCTTACAATTTCATTGAATTCCGAGTCTAGCAGGATTACTTTGTGCCCTCTGCAGGCATCCTCTCCCTCGCACTTAAAGAAATACTTGATCTCGACAGGCATTTTGGTGGTTTTTACCCCTTTTTCCAGAAAATCCCCGATGAGATTAAAATACTGCTGCCTATCATAAGCTTCAATGCTGTTCACTCTTATCTCGAGATTTAATATTTCAGGCTTTACCACTCCAAGGCTTGCTCCTTCGATATTCAGCCTTTCTATAGACGTTACAAGTGGCAGTATAAGCTCTTTTACTTCTCTTTCTTTAAGGGATTTTTTCAGATTCATATAACTTATGACTTTTCTGCTCTCCCACCTGATATCATGCTCAGGTTTAGTAACCGTAACTTCAAGAAGGTCATTCTTTTGAATATCAATAAGCCCTTCCCCGTATCTGAATCCTATAGGGTAAAGCCTCAACAGTTCTCCTTGCTTATTGATGCCGATCACCCCTAAGGCATGCCCTTCTCCGTCCGTTTTGCTTTTTTCAGGAGTGGCTCTGACAAGGACAGCTATTTCTTCTTTTTCGCGCCTCAAAGTGGAAACCTCGGTTACTATTGACCAGATAAAAGAAGATTGGGTCTGCAATATATTAACTGTTGGGAGAGTTACGTGAAAGCAATATTTTTTACAACTCTTCATGTTTCTAAGTGTAAAAAGTTAGGTTCGTGATTTATAATCCAAATTCTGGTGAGCTTCTATCAGTGCTCCAAAAGTTTCTTAGTGTCTTAACTGCCGGAAATTTCTAAATTATTCATTTTCTAAATGTGAAGAGTTGAACCACCCATTAACGTTTTATAAGATGTATCTATTTTAATTATTATTTCCTCACTTTTAAATTAAAGTATATCTGCAACTTCTCACAGGCTATTATTGCTTTCATAGTTGTATGTTTTATGCTGTTTATAGTGTTATGTGATCTAGATCCTGCTACCTATATTCTTATTAGAGTTCCATCTTGGCAACACTTAGTAGATTAATTCATAATGATCAATTTCAAAAAGAGAAATTAAAAAAGGTGGGGCTGGTGAGATTCGAACTCACGATCGACGGGTATCTCCGAACAACTGCTTTTACAGTCTTAGTTCTGGTGAGCATCTATCAGTGCTCCAACGGTTCCTCATTGTCCTGCCCCGTCGGGAAAGACTCAGTATACCCGTTGTTCATCATTTATCCGCTGGAGCCCATCGCCATGCCGGGCTAGGCCACAGCCCCTTTACAAGGATACTCAAATATTCTTCTTATATTAAATAGCTATCGACAGGAAATAAAGTTTTAGATTAAGAAGGACAATTATCTCCTCGAAGAAGGATGGGATGTTCTCCTATATATCAAAAATATTTGAATTATAAATCACAGAATGCTACTACTTTAGTCATTTCCAATTTTGCTAGGCATAGATCGCCTACAGTCAACTTCAGAGCATCAACAAACTGCCCAGGTACTTCTGCAGTAAGGGTCTTGTTATATCTAACAAGTTTGAGTGTAATGCGCTTTTTTGGCCCCTTATTAACTATACTAATAATACGAGCGGAGTAAGTATTGTCACTTTGATTTTCAGAAAGGGAGTCAGGCAAAAGAATAGTTATGTTCTCAGGATGAATTCCCCAGGAAACTTTATCTCCAGATTTAAATCTCTGGGTTTTTATTCTTAAACTTAGGTCTCCACTTTTTAACACTGTACTTTTTGACTCTTCATCCCATTCTTTAACATAAGCATCATCGAAAATATTGGAGATTCCAACTAATTCTGCTACGTGCAAGTTATTTGGATGATAGAATATTTCTTCCGGGGTCCCGAACTGCTGAGCTTCTCCCTCGTATAAGACAAGAATCTTGTCAGCCAGCTGTAAAGCTTCTTCCAGACTGTGAGTGATAAATAACAAGGGTATTCCAATTTTAGTTTGTAAATTTTTTATTTTTTCTGCGAGTTCGGTTCTTATCTCCATATCAAGGGCAGAAAAAGGTTCATCCAGAAGCAAAATCTCGGGTTTGGGGGCCAGTGCTCTTGCTAGAGCAACTCTCTGTTTCTGCCCGCCTGATAGCTGGGACGGATATCGGGACTCCAACTCCTCAATATGAAGAAGACTCAGCATTTCCAGAACCCTTTCTTTCCTGGATTCTTTTCCCCAACCTTTGAGCCCACATTCTATATTTTTTTTTACATTCATGTGAGGAAAGAGGGTATAGTTCTGGAAAACATAGCCCAAGTTGCGTTTCTGGATCGGAAGATTAATCTTTTTGTTTTTATCAAAATAAATTTTATTACCTACGATTATTTTTCCATCATCAAGCTCCGTAATTCCGGAGATGCATTTAAACAACGTAGTTTTTCCTGATCCTGAAGGTCCAAAAAGTACAACAAGTTCGTTTTCCATTTCAAAGCTGACATCTAAAATAAAGGATTTTTTAGTGTCTTTTGTTTTACTGGTATCAGCTTCATTATACTGTTTTTTAAGTTCAACTTTAACGCTCAAGCTTATGCCTCTAATTTTCCGATGAATCTTCCGGTTAGAGATATGGCCATCAGAGATATAAAAATAAGGATTAAGACCAGTGTCTGGGCAAATTCGTTATTACCTGACTGAAAAGCACTGTATATTGAAGTAGACATGGTGTTAGTTTTGCCTGGGATATTCCCTGCTAGCATGAGGGTTGCTCCGAATTCTCCGACAGCTCTTGCAAAACTGAGTATTAGTCCTGCGAATATTCCTTTTTTTGCAAGAGGTAATGTTACTAGCAAAGCAGTTTCAATTTCACTTCTTCCAAGAATATAGGCCGCATATTCAAGCTCTTTATCTACTGCTTCAATGGCTGCCTGGGCGGCTCTCACCATAAGAGGAAGGGAAACTGTGTAAGCCGCAATTACTGCAGCCTGCCAGGTAAACATGATCCCTGTACCAAAAAAGTCGTAAATAAGGTGACCAATAAATCCGTTTTTTCCTACCAATATGACTAAGAGATATCCAATTACGGTTGGTGGAAGTACTAAAGGAATTGTTACTAACAGCTCTGCAAGCTCTTTTCCCCGAAAATCATATCTCGCAAATATATAAGAGATTACTACACCACTACACAGCACTAAAATAGATGATATGGTAGCTATCCAGAGCGTAATGGATAAAGGAAACCATATATTGTCAAACATAGATATCATGTTTAATTTTATTGTTTGGATACATATATGTAGGAGAGAACTAAAGGCTTATTAAACAAATTATTGTGAAGCAAATATTTTTAATAGAGCATATATGAAATAAAATTATTTCGCACTCTGCAGATATGCATGACGACTACCTTCTTAAGTTACTGCTAACTAAAATTGAGCCGCTGTTAATAGATTTCTACAGAGTGGATTGATGCTACTTACTAATTTTCATGCACGAAGCATGAGATAAATATTGGGTTTTAGTCTGTTCCGATCATCACATTTGAAGCCTTAACAATTACGTATACATCGCTTCCTTCTTTTAACTTCAGATTTTCAGCTGAGGTCTTTGTGATGATGGAAGTAATTTCTGCTCCACCGGGCAACTCTACTACAATTTCAGAATTGACCGCACCTGTTACAACACTTTTAACCTTTCCTTTTAAAACATTGCGTGCACTTAGTTTCATTTCCTTGCTCCTCCTTTAAGTGTCAATTAAGAACGCTTGCTTTTTTCATATATGTTTTCCCCAATAATATAGTTTATGTTTATATAAAACAGTTTTATTATCTGTAGATTATTATCTATTGTATTAATTCTCACTTTGCTTTTTTTGGTATAGCTTTTAAACTATCTTATTGAGAGATCACAGGACTACAAGATCACGCCCATTTAAAACCCAGAAATTTTCATTCAAATTCAAGGTGCTCAATCATGATGATAATGCCTCTTAAAATTCCTATTTATGGAAAGAAAAGAAATATTATCTTTAGACCATCCTTCAGAACTTAAGTAATGATTTCTTGTCAAACCAAGGCCATCTTTCCTTCTTTGTGGAGCTTAACTTCCTCTCCTGTCATATTTCTTTTAGGAAAAATCCATTTTTATATTTTCTTTGGAGCAAGGATGTGGAATAATGGATTTAATTTTCCTTGAGAAGAGGCAAGTTTCTGGAAGAGATAATCATTTTTTCTGGCCATGTTTTCTTTATTTATATAGCTGGGTGGCTCAAAGGTGGATAGTTCAAAGGTTGATGTTTTCAGCGTTATACCTTTGCTTAATACATGCACCTGAGTCTTTTTGGGGATTTTGAGATTTTTTGAACACTATTTTCTCTCCTGTGATCCTCAATAGCCATAAGAGCACACAAACTATATATAACGTTATGTTTACCAAAACATAACGATTGAAAATCTGAAGCTCAAGATTATCTGGAATATAAGTCAGAAAGAAATAGTGGTATTTTAAAAATTTTCAGAGCTAATACTTCAAAAACTTACGGATTATTTCGATAACAGAAGATGATAATAAGGAAATTACAACTTTAGTAGAAAAAATATTTAGTGATAAAGGACAGAGAGATAGTCATGATAATAAATTTTAAAGGCAAAAAACCAAAAATTTCAGAGACTGCTTTTATTGCAGATTCTGCTGATGTAATAGGGGATGTTGAAATAGGAGATTTTTCAAGTGTATGGTTTAATGCCGTAATTCGAGGAGATAGAAATAAAATAAAAATTGGGAGCAGAACAAGTATCCAAGATAATGTGGTAATTCATGTTGATCCTGAAAACGGAGTTCAAATTGGGGACGATGTAAGTGTAGGACATGGAGCTGTACTTCACGGGTGCAGAATCGAAAGTAATGTGCTTATAGGAATGAATTCTACAGTGTTGAATGGGGCTGAAATAGGGAATAACTCCATAGTAGGCGCAAATGCGCTGGTTTCTGAAGGTAAAAAATTTCCTGAGAACAGCCTGATTATTGGAGTTCCAGGGAAGGTAAAAAGAGATACAGAAGAATCCGATGTTAAAGCCATAAAAGAAAATGCTGAAGAATATGTAGAGTTCGTTAGGGAATACAAAGAAGAAATGAGAATTAGCAAGTTCTGTAAGGATATGAGTCAGTAAATAAGTTCTAGAACTTACATTCGTCTAAAACTTGCGCAGTTGAACTGACAAATCAATAACACTGCGTAAATGCGATATTTTTCGAGGATATTAAGCAAAACTGTATTTACTCAATAGTTTTTGTCCTTCTATGTTTCAAAAAAATTTTTACTGAAAAAATTAACGCCCAGGGCAGGATTTGAACCTGCGCTCTCCCAAAGAAGAAACGGTTTTCGAGACCGTCGCCTTACCACTAGACTACCTGGGCATTTTGTTTCATATTGAAGAAATTTATGAGGGTGCTGCAAGATGGTTTTGACGCAATGCGTTTCAGCTGCAGGATTAGTGAATATACTTTCTCTCTTATATATCTTATTATCCCCAAACTCTTATCTCAAAAATCGAAAAGTGAACTCTGACCTGCACTATTATCCGAGTCTTCTTTTTCAGTTTTGTCTGTCTCTTTCCGAGGATTTTTTTCACTCTTTTTTTCGGGTCTGCTTTTTTTTCCAGGTTTTACTGTTTCAATATCTGCAAATGAAAGCTGTCCATTGTTCCGGGTTTCTTCCCCTTTCATATTTTCAGGCAACTCAAGCCAGCCGTACTGACCTCCTCCACCGGGATGGATTATGACATTACCTTCCCTGAAGGCCAAGATCGCATTTACTATCCGGTCATCGCCCACTATTTTCAGATCTTCCGGCTCGGAATAAATAAGAGCTTTGACTTCGTTCCCGAAACGTTCTATAAGTTTGTTCCAGGCCGTTTGTACGCCTTTTGTCTGAACGCTTGCATGGCCGAGCGCCATCTGGATAATCTCGGCAAGAGGAATGAGATGAAGATAAGGAGGACGGTATTCAGGATGCTTCGGCTCTTTAAAATCTGCGAGTTCATTAACGCGGTCAAAAACTCCTTTCTTTATAAGACCGCCGCAAATCTGGCAGCGCCATTTATTCTCAACGGCTTCAGGAAGTGTATATTGAGTAAAACACTTAATGCAGGCTGACCGATTGTATTTGCCCTCTTCGGGAAAGAATCCTACATTTAGAGTAGCTTTGTATCCCTGCTCTCTTAGAATAGCTTTTTTTAAGCCATCAAAAGTAAGCTCAGGCATATCAAACTGCGTAAACTCCCTTGCCAGTTTGTTGGTATAAGGAGAATGAGCATCGGAATTAGAAAGAAATGTCAGGCGGTGCAGATCTGCTATTCGATCGGCATAATCGCTGTCTGCACTCAAGCCAAGTTCCAGGAACGAAATATAATCTGTCATATCCCCATAACAGCTTTTCAGGCTGTCATGATAACCATAAAGTGCAGTCCATGGCGTAAAGGCATGGCAGGGACCAATTAGAGCTCCAAGATCTTTTGCAATTTCGGCAATTTCACTGCCATCCAGTCTGATACTTGGACGGCCATCGGCTTCAAGATTGCCGAAAGGCGAAATACGCTCAGCCAATTCTTCGGCTTTTGAAATTGAAGGTAAAATCAGAAGGTGATGTACACGTTTGTTGTCTTCTATCTCGGTAGTAGGAATAAAATGAATCTCATCTATGAGGATTTCTTCATCCGAAATAGCTACTCTTTTGATCTCTTCAAGCCACTTTGGGTGAGTGCAATCAGCAGTACCGATCAATTCCATCCCTTTTTTTGAAGCCTCCCTGGCGATTGTAGGCAGTTCCATTTTTCTGGAAGATGCCATAGAATACTTTGAATGGAGATGGAGATCTGTATTGACTTTCATTTCCTTCCCTTTACCAAATGCTCTAATTCTTAGAGCTCGTTTTTAATTGCCAAATGTTATCATCCTATGTAGCGCAGGTCTTCTTCAGAAGGTTTGACTTCCTGAATTGTCTGCTGCTCTTCTTTTTCCTTTAGCTTTTCCAGGATGCTTTCCATTTCCTCGGCTTTTTTCTCAAGAGAATCGGTATTTACCTCGATCTCAAATATTTTGCAGAGTACTTTTAGAAGGGATTGAGCGCTTTTTGGGTCCATTAAATATCCTGGAGTCATGCCCATAAGGCAGGCAGCATCGATACCTCGCATTTTGCTGAAAGCTATAAGCAAGCCCGAGGCTCCGACTATTCCTCCGCTGGGTTCCGATTCCCTGAACTCTACCCCATACTTTTTGATTTCGTCGATAAGTTCTGTACTATTGGCGACTCCAAGGACTGTTTCGTCATAGGTCAGTTTACCTGTAGGATACCCTCCAAGCGTGTAAATTCTCGGTACTCTAAACTCTTCTGCAATATCAAGGTAAAGAGAACAGAGTTCATAATGTCCCTGAGAAGTTGTACTCTGATGATCTCCCACAAGGAAAAGGATATCATTCTCCTTTGCTTTCCCGTAGTATATCATGTTGCTTACCGGGCGTACCGTACAATCTTTATTCACCAGGACCTGAGGTGGAAAATGCGGGGAATAAATTTCCATAATTTTCTCGGCCCCAAGCTCGTCTACCAGATGCTCTGCCACTAGCTTGCCTACAAGTCCTACCCCTGGAAGTCCAACTACAAGTATAGGTTTTTTAAGCTCAAGATTTTCTTTCAAGCGGACGAGTGTATTTTGCTGCATAAGAATTCCTTATCCTTTCTTTGCCATTCTGCGGTACTTACCATAAGGGTCCTGAGGAGAAAAGCGAGCCGGATGTGGAGAGTAAGTTTTTCCCCCACAAACCGGGCAAATTTCCCTTAAAGTGTACCTGCCGCAATTTTTGCATTTGCGGATATTTTTTCCCAAAGGTTATCACGCCTTTGCTGCTTCGATATGCCTCTTGAAGGTCCCATGTCCACCAAGTTTTGCAATGGTATCGACTGCAGTCTGAGCGGATTTTTTAAGGACTGATTCGGCTTTCTTATAATCTGGGGCAATTACTTTAATTCGGTATCTTGGGGCCCCTGTGTAACTTATTTCAAGCCTAATGTCTTTTCCATCAACTTCGTCCATGGAATTTGCAGCACTGAGAGCCTGCCTTATAACTTCTATACCGTTTGGAAGGTTACAGGTCAGATCCACATAGCCTGCGATATCTACAAAAGGCAGTTTGATATTTTCGCCTGCGATTTTGATTATGCTTTTTAAGTATTTTTTATTGACTTTAATCCCTTTGAAAGGTTTCTCCCCTTCAATAGCAGCTTCTTCAAAGGCGGAATATGCACTTCCAAACTCCTCTACGAGTTTTTCATGCAAATCTTGCAGGTTACTTTCGTCGGTTTTCGTCTCTTCAGCCACGAACTGGAGCCACTTGGTGGCCTTTTGCTCATTTTTCCAGTCCTGAATTTTAGCGCGCCGCTGGTGATCGTTTACGTCTTTCAATGAAAGGTCTATGTGGCCGCGGGAAGGGTCCACGTTCAGAACCTTGCAGACTATTTTCTGTCCTTCCCTTACGTAGTCCCTGACGTACTTGACCCAGCCTGCTTTAATTTCGGAGATGTGGATAAAACCTTCCCTTCCTCCGAACTCCTCAAGCTCGACATAGGCTCCGAAATCCGTCACATTCTTTACAGTACAGACAACAAACTCTCCGACTTCGGGCCAGTTATCGTTTCCCATTCGCACCACTTCTTAAACTTTATATTTATACTTCTTTTTACTCTAATGCTGCAAAGTGCTCTTACCAATCCGATTATTGAAGCACTTCCAGAATGTGAGTAGTAATTGTCGATTTCCCACCGGTTGGTTCGGCAAGGGTTCTTCCACAAACAACGCAGGTGATTTTACGGCTTGCGCTTCCGAATATAATCTGTTCATTTTCACAATCGTTGCACTTTACGCGCAGGAACCTGCTTTTTGGCCTCTGAGTATAATCTACCATTTTATCTTACTCCTTGAACTCGAACTTTTTCGCCCTGAAACAGGGTTTTTGGAAAGCTTTTTTACATACTGAGCAACGATATCTGAGCCAGATACGCTTTGTGGGTTTGTCTCCACCAGGCACCTTGGAGAACTTTCCGCTGTTCCCTATGCCTTGCTGTCTGTTCTTCTGTCTTGTAATGTGAGCCATGGATGAAGCCTGACCCTTCTTGACCCTTTCAACGACTAGTTCCTGATGGGTTTTACAGAAAGGGCAGTAACTTCTGAACTTCTTTGGAATCTTCATTCTTTACACCTTTTTAATGATTATTGGTATTCAGCTCACCTTCTCCGACTTTTGCGGAAAGGCATTATATAATACATATGGAATGATACGTATGGCGTTTAGATCCTGGGAATATCTTATTTGGGAAGCCCTTGATTAGATGAACTTGATATTTTTCAGACCTCTTTCGGTCTCGATATTACGATTGGAAATCTTCTATCAAGACGAGGTCAAAGAGCATTAATAAGGTTAAGCTAACTAGTTTCTGCTCAAGCCTTTTCTAAAAAAGCTTGTTGCTAACAAAGTTAAGCTACACAGATATAGCTACACATATAAATACTCATATAAATACTCATACTATTACCTGATAGTCTTTCCGGCCTTTATGGCTTAATTTAGAATCTCCAACACTTTAAACTCTTGCCGTTTTCTTTCTCAAGCTAAAACAAGCTGCAAATCTCAGGAAATTATTTTTTTTCCGGAAAATGAATCTTTTTCGGAGTCTTCCTGTCCGGCAATCAGTTTAGCTGCGTTTCGCTTTACCAGCCCTGTAGCATTGAGGTGCGGCAAAACAACGACTTCTTCGGCACTGACGGTATAATTCCGACCATCTGCGCCTTTGAAGGTTGGCAGATCCTTCAGTATTCGAACAACAACGTATTCCTCATTTATATGGTTTTTGTCCAACTCTACTCCCGATTCTCCTCCGAATGCAATAATAGGAATTCCTGTTCTTACCTCCGTTTCTTCTCTAGTGCCAGTCGGAACCTGTCCTCTCATTGCGATCTCGGGCCAGATTGCAATATTCTCGGAATCGGGATACAGAATAGAACCTAAGAGTTCTGTTTTTGCAGCCTTAATTCCTTGAAGTACAAGGTCATAAAGCCTCTTTTCCACAGGAAGTAGCTTTTCAATATCCTTTGATATAGGTTTATTAGCATTAGACTGAATTGTCGCCCTGGTTATAACCTTTCCTATCCGCTTCATGAAGATAGTCTCAAGGTCCGAAAGTGCTCTTTCATGCTCGTCGTGAAGCATCTTGAACTCAGGAGAACGGGAATTGTTGACTTTTCCTATCTCCTTTTCAAGTTCCCGGATATATTTCTCAGCTTCCAGGTAAAAATCAGCCGGAATTGTCTTTAATGTCTGATTCTTTTCCTTATACAGGATTTGGCTGATTTCTTCTATGTCCATACTCCGCAACACCTCTGCAAATTAGATACACTGCCGCATACTCAGGAACTTCCTGTATGCCTTCTTCTACTCTTAAATCCTTGCCTTTTAATTGCACCGAAAAAGGTTTTGAAACTGTTACTTTTACTGATCTTTCGCCAAAGACAACAGCATCATTAAGAGGATCAAACTTTTCTAATTCAGATAAAGCAAGTTTCTTAACAACCATCCCTGACCCGCCGTGCAATGAGCCAGGTACCCTTATCAAACGTTTAATGTCCGCGGTCACGGGTTCATCAACGCTGGCTCCAAATCTGTGAAGAAAATCCTCAACAGACTCTCTCATGAAATAGGCAGCAATATCTTTAAAGTTTCTGACATCAAAGTCAAGTCTTCCTTTCTCCAAGATATCCTTTAAACCATTTTCGCTGTTTGTAAGTTTAATAAGCTTTTTTATTGTAGTATCCCCAACTTTCTCATACATGCGAAGCTCGGGGAACATGTCTTTCTTATACCTTTTTTCACATTCGGCTTTCATATAATCTGTAAGATAAAGTGCAATCCTTCTTCCCCATCCGGAGTCATATCCTACAAGCGTGCATTTCATAGGCACATTTTTCATGCCCTTAAATGTCTTTGAGCCGGTCCCGAATTCCCCATCCATAGCAACTTCCCTGAAAAAATATTTGAAATCAAGGTCTCTCCCGCTAACATAATTTACGATTTCTCTTCTTTCAGAACTTCCAAGCGCCAGGACTTTAGGACTTCTAATATGGAAATGATATCCTCTTCCTCCAGAAAACACCAGTTCGATCTCCTGCTCCGAAAACCCGAAATCGTCTAAGAGAAAATCCATGAGCTTGAAAGCTTCTTTCTTTACAAGCTCAAGCATATCGGCATAATTCCTTGGGGCATCTGGCAGGTGGTCAGCGTCAAGGTCAAAAATCAACTCTGCCCCAAGCCAGTTCTTCTCATTCATTTTCCTGGCATCAGGGTATTCGTAATATGCAGTTGAATTGTAAACATGTGCAGGAGCCATACCGTAAAGATAATCAAGGGCTTCTCCGGGAGAGCCAAAAGCCTTGTGCCTGTGCATCATCTTTTCAGGCATATCGTCATAGAAAATAAAAGCCCATTCTCTGTTAGGCAGGTGGTCAGGAAGACCAATTTCAGCATTTTTGTAATATTTCTGGAAACGGGTTTTCAAAAAACGGGCGGTTCTACTGTCCATGGTTTTCAGGGCTTCTAAGTTTTTGGATTTTAATTAGTGAGTTTTTATCGGGATTCTTGTTTATATATTCTGATTAGAGGTTTATTTTAGGGGTTGTAAGGATTTGTTTTGGTGATTTTGATCAGGTTTTTGATTAAGGTTTTGGTTTAGAATTGTAAATCTTTGATTTGGAATTTGGTTAAGAGGGTTGTTTTCCTAAGATAAATTTCTTATATTTTTCTTTCGGGTATAGTAGCTTTTTACAAATAGTTTTTTCACAGTGCATTCGGATTCATATATCTCTTTTTTGTTGTGATGAGTGCTATAATGATTTTTTTGGTCAAGGTATTCTATGGCGGTAAGGTTTAATTTTAACACGACAACAATGAATGATATAGAATTACAGAATCTGATAAATTGAAGTTAAAAATAAAAACTGACAATAATATTTGACAAATATAAACTGAAAAAACTAACAATAGAATTTTGGCAATATAGGCTGAAATAAAAAATGACAAATTAATGAAAAGTATTTGGGAGTGGGTCTTGTGGGAGGCAAATCCAGTATTAAGAACTACATTAATGCAATTCGATACTACCTTAAAAAAGAGGAACCTGGAGAATCATTTATCTCTGGACTGGCCGATAATTCAGATGATACTGACATTTTCACCAGCTCTTCTACAGGTATGAAATTCGTATTGATTCCGGCCGGAGAATTTGAGATGGGATCACCTTCTGAAGAGAAAGATAGATCCGATTCTGAATATCCAGTCCATAAAGTAACGATTCAAAATTCCTTTTACTTGGGTAAGTCGGCTGTCACACAGAGCCAGTGGAAACAGATAATGGGCAATAATCCTTCACACTTCAAAGGTGAAGATAGGCCTATTGAGACGGTTTCTTGGGAAGATGCTCAGAAATTTATTGCAAAGCTGAATGAGAAGGAAAAAACTGACAAATACCATCTCCCCTCAGAAGCTGAATGGGAGTATGCCTGTAGAGCCGGTACACAAACAAGATATTTTTTTGGTGATGACGAGTCAAAACTTAAAGAACACGCATGGTATGCTGGAAATTCAGGTGGTAAAACTCACATAATTGGCCAGAAAAAACCAAATCCTTGGAGACTTTACGACATGAATGGGAATGTCTGGGAATGGGTACAGGACAAGTGGCATGAAGATTACAATGGAGCTCCTTTCGATGGAACCTCATGGGAAGAAGAAAATAGCTTTGATCGGGTCTCTCGTGGGGGCAGCTGGTATTGCAATCCTAAATTTTGTCGTTCGGCTGGCCGCTTCAGAAGAAAACCTGAGAGTCGCTTCGGCAACCTCGGGTTTCGTCTGTTAAGGAAAACATAACTTTGCTTGCTTTTACAATTAATGCTTACATTTTCAACCCTATGTGGAAAGTTCCAAAATAATTTCACTTTTTTGCAAGCTTGTTATTTCGCGCTGAATAAAAATAGTAAACCATATATCCCCTAAAGAAAATGTAAGTCTTCAACTGTGGAATAGTTGGTGGCAAAATGCAAGGATTCGCGGATAAGTCTGATTTTTTTCTCACATTGAAATCTGGATATGCTGAATATTCTTCGGAATACTGGCAGGAACAGTGCTGTCAGTTATATGGTTCAATTTGCAGGAGTATACCTGATGGCTGGATAGAACCTTTGAATGTTAGGGGTTCAGAAGGAGAACGTGCCGATTTAGCTACTGTTTTCAGTACACTTGCAGTTTTCGGGATAACAGGAGAAGTTTTCGCGAACGTAATCCTTGAAGCAATAAAAACATGGCTTGAGTACAGACCAACAGCCGAAATTGAACTGAAATGCCCTGATGGAAGTACAATTAAAATTTCAAAATTACCGCTTGCGAAATTATCTAAATTTTTTGAAGAAAACCCGCAGATATCAGTCTGTGAAGGTCTGAATTGTTTCATTAAGTCTAATAAATAATATCCTGCGTTAGTATCATGACTGGCAAAAGAGTCGGGCTTGTTATTGGAAATAATTATCCAAATTCAGATAAAGAACTGAAGTTTGCAGTAGCCGATGCTCTCGCAATGAAAGAAGTTCTGCTGAATAAAGATATCTGTGGATTTGATGAAGTTATTAATCTAATTGATCGGATTTTTTCCTATTATGGATTTTCAATCTAATCCAAATTTATTGGATTTCTATACAGGAATTAAAATCAGCAAAATAGAAAACATTTAGAGAACAAAAATGATGTCATTGAATTTGGCCAAGTTTCAAGTTACTCCTTTATTATTTAAAGATATTTTAAAGCCATTGTCTGAAAAGTTGCCTGTGCAATTTTAAAGGTATAATGTAATTTTTTTGATTAAATAGGTAATTTTAGATCTTTTTTAGATATAATGCATTTTCTTCAATTTTTGCAAAAACTCAATTTGCAAGTAAAATTCTAAGGGGAACTAACACTTAAGGGGAACTAACACTTAAGGGGAACCACCACTTCAAAAATATTTATATGAGCCATGGAGAAATCAATTATTAAATTTCACTATTTATATTGAAGATTGTATATATTTTTGTAGATCTTGTGTAAAAAACATATACCATTGGTAGCATATATAATACTTGGGGTGATAGACGAATATTCTAGTGACTTCCACTCAATATGAAGGAATCCGATCTTATTCAGGTGATCTATAATTAAGTTGTCAGGACATTAGTGTTTAGTCAACCGTAAAATCTCGTATGAGATTGATTAAGACTCTTCCGAGTTATATAACCCTTAAGATTGACATGACACTAAGTAGGTACGTTCTAAGAGACATATTAATAAATTAAACAGGAGATGAGAACAGTGATCGAATTAGGAACTAAACCTCAAACGGGAAGCAAAAATAAACCCAACGCATCAAAAATATTAGCTAGTTCCAAACTGCGGATAATTGTTGAGGTACTTGTTACAATAGTAGGCTTAATTGGATCTGTTGGTGGGGTTATAATTTATGGAGATACCTATAATAACACCACAACATTCTTAGAAAATCCTACACTTCCTGATCATCCTACCTCTAATGTGCTCCCAACATCAGGGTCTTCCTCAGAACCAGATGAAAACAAAACACCAGTTACATCTCCTACGAAGCTTCCGGGAGTGGTACTCAAAGAAAATACCACCAATAATTATATCACCCACTCAGAAGCTTCTACCCACAATCTTTTTACTGAACCTCCAAAATCTGAAACTTCTTCAGAATCAGGAAACAACATAACCGCATCGCTTGTAGAATTAATAGATATATTCCCCAATGACAAAAATAATAATGGAAATCACAACGCTGAAGATCTCGAACCCCCAACGATTAACTCTTTTGAAGCTGATTCAGATCAAATTGTCTATGGAGAAAATACAAATTTAATTTGGGATGTGTCTGATACCAAAAATGCTACTATTGAACTTAATGGAGAAGATATTTCAACAAGCAGTTCAAAGGAGGTAAATCCCACTGAAACTACAACTTACACTCTAATAGCCAGAAATGATGCTGGAAGCGATGAGAAAAAGGTAACTGTTGAAGTTAAAAAGATTGAGCCTCCACAGATAGATTCTTTTTATGCTGACTCTGAGAACATTGTCTCTGGACAAAATACGACATTGATTTGGAGTGTTTCTGGTGCTACAGATGTTACTATTGACCCGGACATTGAAAATGTTTCACCAATTGACTCAGTAGAGGTAAGTCCTACTGAAGACACTACTTACACTCTAACAGCTAAGAATGGAGATGAAGGTGACAAGAGTACTGTAACTAAGACTGTAACTATTTATGTCAACAAGCCTGAACCTCCTGCAATTGATTCTTTTTATGCAGACTCTGAGAACATTGTCTCTGGACGAAATACGACATTGATTTGGAATGTTTCTGACGATCCAGATACTGTTACTATTGAGCCTGATATTGGAACTGTTGAATCAAGTGGTTCAACGACAGTAAATCCTACTGAAGATACTACTTATACCTTAACAGCTACAAACAAAGGTGGAAGTACTGATAAGGAGGTAATTGTTTCAGTAGAGAAAGTAGAACTCTCGACCGGTTGGTAATCTTAAAGTCTATTTTGAATAAGTTATTTCTGAAAAGAGTGCCAAATCAAAATATACGTATGTTAGGGTAGGAATCACAGGAAACCTTATACAGTAGTCATATCTATACTGACTCTCATGAAACAGGATATGTCAAGCGCCGACGTTGCTGCAGTTGTTGCCGAGCTGTCAGCAGGTCCCAAATCCATTATTGATGCGAAGATCGGGAAGATATATCAGCCCACGAATGAAGAGATTCGCATCAACCTTTACGTTTTTCACCAGGGCAGGGACAACCTGATTATTGAGGCTGGGAAGCGCATTCATCTAAGTAAATACCTCAGAGCAAGCCCAACGCTTCCCCAGGCTTTTCCAATGCTGCTTAGAAAATACCTGATGGGAGGCAGGATTACATCTGTTGAGCAGCACGATTTTGATAGGATTGTAAAGATCGGGATCGAGAGAGGGGGAATTCAGAGTACTCTTATTGTGGAGCTTTTCGCTCCTGGGAATATACTTATTGTTGATTCGGAAAACAGAATCATTCTGCCTATGAATCCCGTAACCATGAGAGACAGACGGCTTCGGAGCGGAGAAATTTATGAATTGCCTGAAGCGCAGATAAGTCCTCTGAAGGTTAAGGTTTCAGACCTTATGGAGGCTTTTTCTAAATCTACAGCTGATGTAGTCCGCACGGTTGCCACAAGGTTCAATCTGGGAGGAGTTCTGGCAGAAGAAGTCTGTGCTAGGGCAGGAATTGACAAATCAAAGCCTTCAAAGGAAGCAACTGAAGAGGATGCCTCAAAACTCTGCAATGCAATGCATAATCTCTTTTCCCCGCTAGCTGGAATAGGAGCCGAAACAGAACTTAAATTAGAAACAGAAGTTAGACCCGAAGAAGGGGTTGAAAGCGAGGCTCCGAAACTCAGGCCTCAGCATGTGAAAAAAGAAATTAACGGAAGGCTGGAAACCTTCGATGTACTGCCTTTTGAACTTATTCGCTATTCCGGATTTGAAAAAGAATATTTTGATTCTTTTAACACGGCACTTGATGAGTTTTTTGGTAAAAAATCGCTTGAACAGGTTGAAGAGGTAAAAGCAGCTCAGAAAAAGGAGAAAACTCTTGGCGTTTATGAACGGCGGCTTCTCCAGCAGGAAGAGAGCCTTGCGAAGTTCGAAAAAGAAATCGGGAAAAATAACACTCTTGCCGAGGCAGTCTATTCAAATTATCAGGTTATTGAAGAGCTTCTTTCCGTGCTCAATGGTGCAAGGGACAAAGGATATTCCTGGGACGAGATACGTTCTATCCTGAAACAGGCCAAAAAGACCGTTCCTGCTGCGCAAAAAATCACAAATATCGACCCAAAAACTGGAACTATATTTGTGGAGCTTGAAGGAAGAAATGTTAATCTTGATATCCGAAAGACAGTGCCTCAAAACGCTGAAATATACTACGAAAAGGTCAAGAAATTTAGCAAGAAAAAAGACGGTGCTCTCAAAGCTATCGAGGATACGAGGAAGGCTATGGAGAAAAAAGCTGTGGCAAAAGCTTCAAAAGCAGGAAAGAAGCTTCAGGCATCCCGGAAAAAGCACTGGTATGATAGGTTCAGGTGGTTTGTATCCTCAGATGGATTCTTTATCGTAGGAGGCAGGGATGCAGATACCAATGAAGATATTTTCAAAAAATACCTGGAAAAGAGAGATCTAGTTTTCCATACCCAGACACCTGGCGCTCCTCTCACAGTAATCAAAACCGGCGGAGAAGAGGTTCCAGAATCTACTTTGCAGGAAGCTGCACAATTTGCAGTTTCTTATTCAAGTCTCTGGAAAGCCGGACATTTCAGTGGAGACTGTTACTGGGTCAAAGCTGAACAGGTCAGTAAGACCCCTGAATCCGGAGAATATGTGAAAAAAGGAGCTTTCATCATCCGTGGGGAACGTAATTACTTTAAAGACATTCCTCTTGGCATTGCGGTTGGACTTGAACTCAAAGGTGAAACAAGAGTGATAGGCGGGCCTGTTTCTGCTGTCCGTAAGCATGGGGATTATATCCTTGAAATGGTTCCTGGGGCTTTCAACCAGAATGACATTTCTAAAAAGATCTACAGGATCTATGCTGATGAACTTAATGATCCCCGTTTCGTAAAGCAGATCGCCTCTCCTGATCAGATAGCTATGATGGTTCCGCCCGGAGAATCGGACTTAAAGAGTCAGAAACCGAAAAGAAAGGGAGAGGGTCTCGAATACGAAGGCAAGGAGCATGAGACTCTAGAAATCGAGAATGAATCAGAAGATAACGAAGAAATTGAAAAGGAATTCAGAGAGGGAAGTGAAGAGGGAAATGAAGAAGAAATTGAAATGGACGGAGTGAAAAAAGAATGAGAGTTACAAACCGTTCTCTCAAAGGAAGGGAAGGGGAGATTGCAGTAACAGCCGAAACCCTCGACGATCTTTGGCACCTCAAATATATAATAGAAAAAGGAGACCTCGTTTTTTCAGTTACTAAAAGGAAAGCCGATACTGCAAGTGACAAAATCCGCCCTGAAAAGGTTGAGAAAATAAAGGTCAGACTCGGAATAAGGGTTGACGATATTGAATTTCACAAATTTGCGAACAGGCTGCGGATACATGGAATGATAGAGCGTGGAATGGATGTAGGTTCCTTTCACACCCTTAATATTGAGATAGGAACCAATCTTTCGGTAGTCAAAGAACACTGGAAGAATGATCAGCTTCAGCGGATTCAGGATGCTGAAGAAGCTTCGAAACGCCCGAAAGTTGTTATGGTTGCAATAGAGGAAGGCGATGCTGATATCGGTTTCGTGCATCACTATGGAATAGAGATCTATTCTCATATCCGACAGTCTTCAGGAAAGCGAGAGACTGGATTGAGGAATGAGTTTTTCAGGGAAGTTGTAGAACAGCTCAGACATGCCGTTCCTGAAGAAGCGTCTATAGTTATTGCTGGGCCAGGGTTTACTAAAGAAGATTTTGTTAAATATTTCCATGAAATCGAACCGGCTATGGCTTCAAAAGCTCTGATCGAAGATACTTCCATGATAGGAATGTCCGGCTTTCAGGAAGTTCTGCGCAGAGGTGCAGTTGATCGCATTATGCAGGAATCTCGTATAGCCCGCGAATCAGCTTTGATGGAAGACCTTATTCGTGAAATCTCAATGGACGATAAGGCTGCATATGGTTTTGCAGATGTTAAGAATGCCCTTAATTTTGGGGCTGTCGAAACCTTGCTTGTTGCTGACGAAACCCTGCGTGAAGGACGGGAAAAAGGTGAGGATATTGATAAACTCCTCATGGAAGTCGAACAAGCCCAGGGAAAGGTCGTTGTTTTCAGCACTGCCTTTGAACCCGGAGAAAAACTCCATAAATTGGGTGGAATCGCAGCTCTGCTCCGTTTTAAAGTGTAAGACTGAACTGCTTTTCAGGTTCTTAATTCTCGATTTTTTATATAAGGAGAAGAGCAATGAACCCACTTAAAAAGATTCCATCAAAGGTTCCTGCCCCTCCTATACTTGCAACAGGTGCTCCCAGGTTCTTGATTTTTCCTAGGTTAAGAAGATCGGCTCCTATAAGGGTTCCGAGTACTCCTCCTGCATAAGCGGTGACAACGCGGCACTGGTCAACTGGGCAGTCCGGAATATGAATTATTGATGTCAGCAAAATCGCAGCAAGGACAGCTGCAAGGGGTGGAACCAGCGCGGGAGTTGCAATACCTATCCCGCGAATCGGTCTTGCCACGGAATGAGTTACGGCTGCAACTATTAAGATGCCAGCCCCTGCAATCATGAGAGAGGAAGGGAATTTTGTAAGAAGGTAAGCTGAAATCAAAACTGGAATAACTGCTCCTCCTACATTAACAGCAATTGTCGTTTCATTTCTTGTAACGCGTCGAACTGGAACCCTATAAGATACACCAAAGACACGGACATAAGTATCTCTAACCACCGGAGTATCGGATTTGAGAGTTGCCAGAGGAATATTTATGCTGCTTCCAACGAGGGATAGTACCAGAATGAGGAGCGCATTTTCTATCGAAAATCCGATTTTCGTAAAAGCGGAAACAATTACTCCAAAAAAGAGGAAACTAAGCCCGAAAATCAGAATGAGGACTAAAAGAAGAAGGAATGTAAGGCTAAATGGTATATAAAAAAGCTGTCTTCTCATAAAATACCCAACTTTCATAATTCTTCCTATAGTTAGAAGTATATATTCTTTGTTTATGAATCTATACGCTGCCTATTATTATATGTCCAAATCGATTAAAAGAACCTGCTCTTAAAATGTATCCAACGTAATATTTTTCTCGTGTGAAACTAAAACTTTTTTATCCGGAGAAAAAAGTTTTTGATTCTTATAATTACATCTCTCAGGATCACATATATCTTACCGCAGGCTTCATACACTCAATGCAGATTGTTTCTTTTGCGTCTTTGTATACTCGGAGAACTCCACCCGACTCGGATACTGTAACTGCAATCGCAACCGTATCTCTGCTGATCGCGGCTGCCGAAACATGCCTTCCTCCAAGCCCTTTTTCTATATCGATGTTTTTTCCATCGACATCAAGGTAGCGACCTGCGGCATGGATAATGCCATTTTCATCTACTACAAAAACTCCGTCAAGCTGGGCAAATTCCTTTATGGATTCCCAGTTTTTCTTATCAAGGACATTTCGGTAAACTTCATCGTGGCCTGCATATGGATTCAGTATTATCTGGTGAGAACGCTTTAGAACCTCTTCGGAATCACCTATAATAAAGGCAGCTCCTATTTTTTTGCCTTCTCTTCCTGTCAGGACAATATCAAAAGAAATTTTCATAATTGCACTCATCACTTCCGGCTTGATCCTTTCCTGACATTCCTTCATGGCTTTTACAAGAGGATTTTCATCGAGGTTATGTACAATAATCGAACTGGAGCCACGGGTTTCGACTACACCTACAATAACCCCACTTTCCTGTTCTTCGAGCACGTACTGTATGGCTGCAGCTTGCTGAAGGTGGTCAGAATTACCTGAGGCCTCACGGTTTATTTGGTCACCGAGTTCTTTTAGAGGATTTTTTCCATCTTTTCCAGTAGAGACCAGATGGTCTATTATGCTTTTCGGGCGCATGGAAATGTAATAGACTGGAATTCCTCCGGTATCAACCCCCTCAAAACTCAGCTCCCCGGAAACCATAATTGCGGCAGCATCTAGTTCTCTGGAAATCCGGGCTGCAGTTTCTGCAATTATACGTGCTCTATCCATATGATCCACCGCTTTTTCCTTTTTGCAGCAACTTATTTGCGATTCTACTTTTAATTTTGAAGTTAAGTATTTCTTTGAATTACTACTATTTTCTTAAGTTGTTTTTATTATTTTTTTAACTTAGCGTTTTTCTGAATTAGAATGAGTTTCCTTAAGTTAAAATTGAAGCCAACTTTATAAATACTTAAGCTTATTTATCTTTTTGTACTTATCTCATATATATTATAATTACCCTGTAATCCCTAGATCTTTCCTTTTTTCCTTTCTACCTTTTTACATTTTTCGTCTAATTTCTTTTTTATGAAAGATTTTCACTAGAGTTTACAATTCCTTTGAAAACAGTATTTAAACTCAGTTTTTTCCAGAAGAAAATTAACAGGAAGATTTTTCTGGTTAGTTTTTCAATTAAGATTGGTGAATGCTTTGATCAGGACATTTATAGCAGTGGAATTAAATCCCGGTTTTACGGAGAAGATTAGAGAGCTTCAGGCCAGATTTTCTGGTCTTGATCTCAAGTTTGTTGATCCTGAGCTCGTTCACATAACTCTGAAGTTCCTGGGGAATGTGGACGAATCAAGAATTCCCTCGCTTTCCGCAGCTCTTGATTCCATAACATGCGAGCCTTTCGAAGCAACATTAAAGGGAATTGGAGTTTTTCCCAAACCTTCGAATCCTAAAGTTCTCTGGCTGGGTGCAATTGGAAATTTCAAGGTATTGCATGACGACGTAGAGCATTTATTGGAACCTTTCAAATTTGAAAAAGATGAAAGGGAGTTTACTTCCCATGCTACTCTTGCCAGAGTAAAATTCCTACAGAAGGAGCAGAAAAACACATTCATAAACACCCTAAAGGAGTTAAGGGACATCGAAATTGGTACTATGTGGGTGAATAGAGTGCTTTTTATGAAAAGCACACTGACCCCGAAAGGGCCGATTTATGAAACTCTGCATACCGTTTACATGGATTGATTTCTGTGTTATATTTTTCTTTCTTCTCTATTTTTTCTTTCCTCTCTACTTTTTCTGCCTTCTCTGTTAGACCTTTCTTTCGCGCGGTAATAGAGCACCTCATATTTGTGATCTTTTTGAATTAACTTTCTCTTCTCTGGATCATTTACTCTTCTGGAACCGATTCGTACAGCTTTCTTCTTTCCGAAGGCATGGCTTTGAGAAACTCTTTTGCTTCTTCGGAAGACACGGCTCTACGGGTCCCATCAGGTTCCTGTATTATCACGCCGCTTTCTGAGAGCATTCTGTAGCGTGCTTTCCGGATTTCTTTGTCAGGATGGCAGACAAAGTGACAGTTTGAACAGGTATATTCCATTCTATTTCCTGGAATCAAGCATATGAAAAATCCACCTTTGATCCTCGGTCTTTTGAGGTACGCTTCTATTGCACCGGGCAACGCAGCGATAAAATCTTCATCCTTTTTTGGAATCTCAAAGCGAGCTGGAGACCAGGTAGACCATTTTCCCGAGACATTCAGACCTGTAAGCCCACCGCAGACAAGGAAGCATCGGCTGTTGCTTCTCCTTTTTCCATAGCTAAATTCCTTTCCTCCAAGATTTACAGTGACCTTCTCAAGCGGGTCAACATATCCAGAGGAGCAAACTGCAAGGCAGACCTTGCATTCGTCACAATAATTTTCTTCTTCCGGCAGTGGCTCTGTTGGGATAAGCTCCGCATCCGTAACTACGGATGCCAGGACAATTGCTGACCCATATTCCTTTGTAATTATGTTCCCTGAGTACCCGAAATGTCCTATCCCAGAGCGAACTGCCAGGTACCTATGGGAAATAGGGGGGTGCATATCCAGCAACCAGTTTTCTGAATCCTGACGGTAAACGAAATTTGCAAGCTGAGGGGCAGCTTTGTACCCATATTGCTGTAAGAACCTGCCATTTCAAGTACTATCCCGTTGGCAAGTGTGGTGGTTCGCACTTTATTTGTGTCAAGGGATTTATGATCCTCTTTTCTAAAGTAAGGTTCTATAAGGTTCTGGTCAAAAGCAAGTGCAAAAACTACTGCCGATTTCGCCTCTGGCAACACATATGTCAGATCCGTAGAAGGAGGACCGCCTGCAAGGGTTTCGGTTGTTGCGATGCCCACTTTAAAGGCTCCCAGGGTTAAAGCCATTTCTTTGAGTTCTTCGGTTAGTTTTTCCACTTCCGATTTTTCAGTTTGTTCTTCCATACTCATCAACTCCTCAGGCAAATTAAATAAAAGTGATTTCAATATAACTTATGTCAGACAAATGCTATATCCTTGATCGGCATTCAAATGTACTAATTTCCTAAAAGTATAGTCCAGTAACCTTTTAAAACAAATTTCCGTGTAGCTTTTTGAAATTTGGAAAAATATAATTATATGTAAACGAAATATAATAAAAGTAATTAAAAGACCGCGTGGAGAAAAAAATTACTAAAATCTATATTGGAAATGATAGTAAAATAGTATAAATAGTAAAAATATTAATGCTGACAAAATTCGAAACTTAAATAAGTATGGATGAGAAAGTAAAAGCGGATCGAGCATATGAAAGTGTTATTTTTTTCTTTAGCCTTTTTACTTTGAAGTCGCCATTCTTCCCTTGTATTCTTTTATTCCTTGCTTTCTATACATTTATATATTGGTTGTATCCTGGCTGTAACGCACAAACTGTGCTTTTAAAATGCAGTTAAACATAAAAACTCAGAACATTCAAAAGCTTAAATATCATCTTCTCTAAATACGGTGCAAGCATTAATGGAGGACTCTACGATTAAAGAAGAGATCTGGATAGAAAAATATAGGCCTATCAGGTTGGATCAGGTGACAGGACAGGAAGAAACAATAGAACGTCTGAAATCCTATGTTGCAACGAAAAATCTTCCTCATCTCCTGTTCTCCGGGCCCCCAGGGGTCGGAAAGACGGCTTCTGCAGTCTCGATTGCAAGAGAGATCTTTGGAGAAGATCTCTGGCGTGAAAACTTTACCGAACTCAATGCTTCGGATGAAAGAGGTATTGATGTTGTCAGGACGAAAATCAAAAACTTCGCAAAAACTGCCCCTATAGGAGGAGCCGGATTCAAGATAATTTTCCTGGATGAAGCTGATGCACTGACTTCAGATGCTCAATCTGCACTCCGAAGAACAATGGAGCGATTCAGCAATAACTGCCGGTTTATTCTATCCTGCAATTATTCTTCTAGGATTATAGAGCCTATCCAATCCCGTTGTGCAGTTTTCAGGTTCAGACGCCTTTCCAATGAAGCCATCAGGAAACGCCTTGAATACATAGCTAAAGATCAGAGTTTGTCCATTGCTGAAGATGGATATGAAGCTCTCGTTTACGTAGCCCAGGGAGATATGAGGAAAGCCGTGAATTCTCTCCAAGCTGCTGCTTTCATAGATCCTGAAAAACCCATATCCAGGGAAACTATTTACAGGACTACTGCAACTGCAAATCCCGAAGATATCAGAAACCTTATCGAAACTGCCCTACTTGGAAATTTCAGAGCTGCGCGAAAGGAACTGAACAGATTGCTCTACGAAGAGGGGCTTTCTGGGGAAGATATTGTTGGACAGATTTACAGAGCAATCTCTGAAATGGATAATCAGATGATTCTGGATCTTGGGCTTTCTGAAAAACGCATTGTTGAACTCGTAGACATAATAGGTGAGATCGACTTCAGATTAACTGAAGGAGCCACTGAAAAGATCCAGCTCGAAGCTTTACTCGCACATTTTGCGCTTTCGAACTCAAATTAAAGTTTGATATATGGAATAGAGCTTCTATAACTCCAGATCTCTCAAATAAAGCTGAAAGAGCTTGAACCGATCTTCTATTAAAAAAGGCACATATGGGATTAACAAATACTGATTAACACATCTGATGAAATAGCATTAGTAGAAATGTTGGGATTTGTTCCCTCTCAATTTGAAGCTTTGATTATGAATCTTAATTAATAAAATAGGAAAATGCTGAAAATCAGCATTTTATTTTCAATTTCATCCCCTAAAGAAAGATACAATGGTAAACAGATTTTAAGGGATATTTGGTTTTAACTTACAGCATTTCTTTTGCTAATTTTATGTCTTCTGCTTTTACGGTTTTTCTACCTGCATGTTCTGCAAGTTTTATTGCTTCTCTAGAAATCTCAAGTCCATATTCTTCTAGAATTTCCGTAAGAGCCATTCCTGCACTTTCACTTACTCTATGAGCACCTGCAGTCCTTATTAGGCGCTCTATTGGTGCGAATGGTATTACTTTTGCCATATTATCCTCCAATCTACTTTTTTTTGCTAATAAATATCCTTCTAATCCCTGATTTTGTAATCAGATTCTATAAATAACTTTGCTTCTATTGGGGTTTTTTACTTCTTATTCAGCTTTTCTGCAAATCTTTGGTTTTTTCCGGATTGCAAGAGCTGGTTCCAAGATTTGCGCTATCTATATTAGTTTTTCCAGTGGATCTAGTTATAATAATCAAGTGAGTTTTTATGGCAGATACGGAACTTTCACAATTATTTAAGCTGGGGGCGAGTAAGAAGGAGGTTCCTTTTTCGAAATCTTGATATGAGATTATCCGAATCTAAACAGATATGCTTTTACAGGAACTTCTTGGCATTGATGAAGATGTCTATTTTGTAGAGGAAAGCTACCTCGCCCAGAGAACTATTGAGCGTACGCTTGACTATCTTAATGGAGTTAGGAGGTTTGCAGAAGAACAACGAATGCGATTCATTAGGGTTCGGGAAGGAGAGCATACGCTTGGGCTGTTAGTTTTCAATTCGGCAGATGAGGAAGTCCCTGTAGATTTCTGGTCGGTTTTTACGGGAGCTCTTGCTGGATCCCGCTCAAAAAAGGACTTTGAAGCCCTTATAGACTATCTTCTTACTTTTAATCTTCCTAAAAAAGAAATTGAAATTTCTTCGGAAAGCTGGCGAGATGCTATAAATGAATACTATTCGCTCATGCTTGTAAATCGGAATCTTTGCCAAGGCTGCAATGTCAAACCCGAGTCTTATGGAAGCGTTTTTTCAGAAAATCGTGTGAGACGGGTTACGGAAATCTTCAACATTCTTCAAGAAAAGGGGTTTTACCCTGAGGGCATGCTTCTTGAAGTCTGCTGTGGAAATGGGATGTCCACACTTGCCCTCTACAGGCTTGGGCTTAACCCGCTGGCTATAGAAATCAATAAATGTGCAGTCTGTCAGGGACTTGAACAGGGAGTTTTGAATCCTCGAAGAACGATTGTAATGGATGCAACTACCCTTTCCAAATATTTCGATTCAGGGAGCTTTGATTCAGTGATGGGATTTATGTTGGGGCTTGTCTATGAATTCAATAAAGATCTCTGGGTAAATATTATGAAGGAGGCGGCCTCAGTTGCAAATGAGGGTGCCCTCATGCTTTTTACAGTCAGTAGTAAGCCTGAGGCTGAAATTCTTGCCGAGGCGCTTCTCAGGGCAGGGGTTAAAGGTGAGATTGTGGATAATACCGACTCTGAAGGGACTTACGATCAGTGGTTCTTTGTAGGAAGAAAACAAAAAACTTAATTTACAGCCTGTAAACTTAATTAAAATTATATATTCACAGAAATACAAATTTTTAAAGAAGTTCTTATTTTTCGGTTGAAACAATTCTATTTTTTGTTATCAATTTCCAAAAATTTTCACTTTTCTAATATTTAATTTCTTAAATGGCTGTCAAGTTGTATTCGAACCTTTTTCTAAAGGTCGTTTTTAATGTTAACAGGCGAAAAGTATATACTTGTTAACAATTGTATATTAAAGAATTCTTATCAACGCAGATTTGTCAAACACTGTGTTTAGCTCTATAACATCCTCTGGTTGCGGTTCTGGAAAGTGAGAAAAATTTTCCCGAAAAAAACTTTTTTCGAAAAAGGCCGCAGGAAATTGCATTAAAATAGCAATCTGAGGATTTACACACTTTATTCAACCCGAATCAAAATTTCACTCGGATAATTCCGGAATATCAAATGAAACCTCCCGGAAAAGCCGTTCAAGATTTATTGTCAGAAATAATTAAACCGGTTATTTTGATTCGATTTTAAGAGGTTCATCCATGAGTGTAAAAATTACCGAAACCATCCTCCGGGATGCACATCAATCTCTCCTAGCAACCAGAATGCGGACAAGAGATATGCTCGAAGTGGTTGAACAACTGGACCAGATCGGGTATTTCTCTCTCGAAATGTGGGGAGGTGCCACCTTTGACAGCTGTATCCGCTACCTTAATGAAGATCCTTGGCAGCGCCTGAGAGATATCAAGAAACAAATGCATAATACTGATGCTCAGATGTTGCTCAGAGGCCAGAACCTCGTGGGGTACAGGCACTATTCAGATGACGTGGTCGAAAAATTCGTTACCAAGTCCTACCAGAATGGAATTGACATTTTCCGGATTTTTGATGCAGTTAATGATATCCGGAACATGGAGTTCTCTATCAAAGTGGCAAAAGGGCTTGGTGCTCATGTGCAGGGCACAGTTTGCTACACAATCAGTCCTGTGCACACTGTTGAGAAATATATTGAACTCGCAAAACAACTTGAAGAACTTGATTGCGATTCTATCTGTATCAAAGATATGGCAGGCCTTCTTTCTCCCAACGACGCCACCCGTATAATAAGTGCCATGAAAAAAGAAATTTCCATTCCGATTTCTTTACATTGTCACTGTACCTCTGGAATGGCTCCTATGACCTATATGGCAGCTTGTGAAGCAGGAGTCGATATTCTCGATACTGCACTTTCTCCCCTGGCTTGGGGAACTTCTCAGCCTCCAACTGAAACAGTCATAGCTGCCCTTAAAGTGACTCTTTACGATACAGGTCTCGATCTTGAAGCTTTTGAGGGAGTTGTCACATACTTCAAAGGGCTTAAAGATAAATATCGAGGCATACTTGACCCTATTTTAGAGCAGATCGATACCAATGTCCTTATTTATCAGATCCCGGGCGGAATGCTCTCAAACCTCGTTTCTCAACTAAAGGAACAGAATGCCCTTGACAAGTATGATGCTGTACTCAGTGAAATGCCCAGGGTTAGAGAGGAACTTGGATATCCACCTCTTGTAACCCCTACAAGCCAGATAGTAGGTACTCAGGCAGTGCTAAATGTGCTCATGGGCGAGCGTTACAAGGTTATTCCTAAAGAGGTAAAGGATTATGTCCGCGGCCTTTACGGGCGGTCTCCTGCTCCTATAAGCCCAGAAATAATAGGCAAAGTGATTGGAGACGAAGAACCTATTCATTGCCGTCCTGCTGATCTCCTTAAGCCTGAATATGAGAAAAGGAAAAAAGAAGCCGAAGAAATGGGCATTGCTAAATCTGAAGAAGACATCCTTACCTATATTCTCTATCCAGCTATCGCCCCCAAGTTCCTGAAAGGAGAAATGGAAGAAGAAGCTCTCGCAGTAGTTGCCCCTGTCCCTACAGTGCAGAAAGAATGTACAGTCCCAACTCATTTCAAGGTCGAAGTGGACGACGAAATCTACGAGGTCAAGATTGAACCTCTCGGCGGGGGAATTTCTGTATCTGAAGCTTCTCCAAAAAAGCCAAGTACTGAATCTGTTAAAGGAGCTGTTAGCAGCTCAATGCAGGGCATGGTCCTTTCCCTTAAAGTCAAGGTTGAGGATACAGTCGCAGAAGGCGACACAGTTGCTGTAATTGAAGCTATGAAAATGGAAAATGCTGTCCATGCTTCCCATTCAGGTATTGTAAGAGAGATTTTTGTTTCTGAAGGGGATACTGTATCTCCTGGAGACATAATAATGTCAATAGAATAAATGTAACGAGGTTGAAGGTATTATGTTCAAAAAAGTACTCGTTGCAAATCGCGGTGAGATTGCAATCAGGGTCATGCGTGCCTGCCGAGAACTTGGAATTTCCACGGTTGCGGTCTGTTCAGAGGCTGATAAAAATGCCCTTTTTGCCAAATATGCAGATGAAGCCTACCTTATAGGCCCGGCCCCTTCTAGTCAGAGCTACCTGAATATGGAAGCTATCCTTACAGTTGCAAAAAGTACAGGAGCTGAAGCAATTCATCCGGGATACGGCTTCCTTTCTGAAAACCCTGTCTTTGCAAAGCGCTGTGAAGAAGAAGGAATTGTCTTCATAGGTCCTCCCAGCCATGTAATCGCCGAAATGGGTAGCAAAATAAGAGCTCGAAATCTTATGATGAAGGCTGGTGTGCCTGTTGTTCCTGGGACGAAAGATGCCGTGGAAGACCCGGTTGAGGCTATAAAAATAGCAGAAGAAATTGGCTATCCTGTTTTGATTAAAGCTTCGGCAGGAGGCGGTGGAATCGGGATGAAAGTGGTTAATTCCAGCGACGAACTTGCTGCTGCACTCAGCTCTACCAGGCAGATGGCTGGCTCAGCTTTTGGAGATTCTTCGGTCTTCATTGAAAAATATGTGGAGGAGCCCAGACACATAGAGATCCAGATTCTGGCAGATGGATACGGAAACACTATTTATCTCTCAGATAGAGAATGCTCTATCCAAAGAAGGCATCAGAAGCTTATTGAGGAAGCTCCTTCCCCTATCATGACTCCTGAACTCAGGGCTCAGATGGGAGAAGCCGCGGTCAGGGTAGCAAAGACAATTGGCTACGTAAATGCCGGAACAGTTGAGTTTCTTTACTCAAAGGGCAACTTCTACTTCCTTGAAGTCAATACTCGCCTGCAGGTTGAACACGGGATAACTGAGATGGTCACGGGTGTTGATATTGTAAGGGAACAGCTTAGGATAGCCTGGGGAGAAAAGCTTGAATTTAACCAGGAAGATATCGTTATTGACGGGCATTCTATTGAGTGCAGGATCAACGCAGAAGATCCATTAAATGACTTTGCTCCGTCTCCTGGAAAGATCCGAGGATACCGATCTGCAGGTGGTCCTGGTGTCAGGGTTGACAGTGGAGTACATACAGGTTACACGATTTCTCCTTACTATGATTCGATGATTTCGAAGCTATGCGTATGGGCAAAAACAAGAGATGTAGCAATTGCCAGGATGGAAAGAGCTCTTTATGAGTATGTGGTCGTTGGAGTTAAGACCAATATACCTTTTCATAAGGCGGTTATGCGCAACCCGGCTTTTCGCAGGGGTGACCTTACAACGGCTTTCATCGAAGACCATAACATTCTGGAATCCGTGGAAGAAGTTGTCAAAGCAGACGCCGAAAAAGGGGCTACTCTGGCTTCGGCTCTTCAATCAAAAGACAAAAAAGTTGCGGCTATTACAGCTGCCGTACACGCTTATGTGAGCATGGCACAAAAGACACAGCAATGACATATGTCTCCTGAGAAACAGGAATAGGATTTTGGTCAGTTTGATATGGAACAATTTAAACTAAAAAAATATATACGGTGGAACGTATACATTTGTATGGGGTGCACGGATGGGAGATAAAAGATCTCGAATAATCAAGGCGTTAAAAGATGCACAGAAAAGCCCTGTTTCAGGAGAGGAACTGGGACTGAAGTTAGGGATCTCAAGAACAATGGTCTGGAAGTATATTAAGTCCCTTCAGGCCGATGGTTATGAGATAGAATCATCTCCGAAAAGAGGATATGTCCTGAAATCCGTACCTCAACTCCTTTACCCGGAAGAAATACAGATGGGGCTCAAAACAACTCTGCTGGGGAAAAAAATCCACTATTTTGAAGAAGTGGCTTCTACAAATAGTGTTGCAAAAGAAATCGCAGCATCGGAAGAAGAAGGAACGCTTGTAATTGCTGAAGTACAAAAAGGAGGAAGAGGCCGATTAGGCAGAGAATGGGTCTCCCCTCACGGCGGAATCTGGATGTCTGTAATCCTAAAACCCGGAATTCCTCTGAGGCATGCCTCAAGACTTACTCTGGTTGCAGGGCTTGCGGTTGCAAACGTTATTCGTAGTATGGGCCTTGACGCCCGAATTAAATGGCCAAATGATGTTCGCATTAGTGGAAAAAAGGTATGTGGAATTCTTACCGAAGCAAAGGCCGAAGTGGATAGAGTGGACTATGTTGTACTGGGAATAGGGATTAATGTAAATATGGATTTAAAAGATATTCCCGAATCTATTCGTGCAGGCTCCACGACTTTGAAAGTCGAGCTTGGAAGGCATATAAAAAGGGTTTCATTCCTGCAAGATTTTCTTTTCGAGCTTGAGCAGCAATATATAAATTTCAAGACGCAACCTTTTTCACACATTCTTAATGACTGGCTTGCTCTTTCCGATACCATAGGAAGAGAGGTAAAGGTCACGACGCCCTCACGAATTATAGAAGGCAAAGCCATAGGGATAACCCCAGATGGAGCTCTAGTAATAAGAAAAGCCGACGATACAAAAGAAGAAATTATTGCAGGCAGATGCATTTATGCGCGTCCCAAATAAACAAAGAATAAAGGAAAATACAGAAACAAAATTTGTCTCTTTATTTATACTTATCTTCTTATGTTCTTCAGTTTTATTTTACTTCACGCCACCCGTTTCAGCTGCTGATAATAAAGCAAGACTTTCCGTTATTCTTCTCGATAGAGCTGAGATTTATATAAGGTCAGGGTATTCCCACACCTTTTCACAGGATTACCAGCTTTATATAAAAGGTACAGATACCGAAAACAAAAGAATCTGGATCGAACTTAGCAGAAATGGAGTTACCCTTCAGGATTCCATTGTCACTGAAGGCTCTCAGTTTGTATATTCTCGGAACTCTACCGAAATCCTGAATCTTACCGTAAACACGATATACGAAGGAGCCGATGGGGTACTTGTAAAATTTTCACCTGTATACCAGCATCTTGATCCTAAGCTTCCTATACCTCAAACGCAAGTTGAATCACTTGCTAACGTTTCAGATAATGTTTCTTTCCCTCACTCTGAACTGGAAACTCAAGCCAATGGGTTTGATATGCCTCTCTTCTTCCTTGGCCTGGGAACCACGCTTCTAGCGACAAGTTTCTTTGCAGGAAAAGGGATAAAAAATAGAATTTTAGTGATTCCAAGGAAAAGGGATAAAAAATAGAATTTTAGTGATTCCAAGGAAAAGGGATAAAAATAGAATTTTAGTGATTCCAAGGAAAAGGGATAAAAAATAGAATTTTAATGATCCCAAGGAAAAGGGAAAAAATAAAATCTTAACGGTTCAAAGGAAAAATCGATTTATTCCGAGTTCTTATTCATTGGAGAATTTAACGTCTCCTTTTTCAATAAGAAGTTTTAGATCTTCCAGGCTCAAACGAGCATTTTTCTGAAGCTTTTCGCGGGCATCATTATGTTTTTGGCTTACTTTGTGCTCGTCTTTGGTAATTTGTAAGTCTTTTAACCTGTCAAGGTATGAAGAGAGTTCCTTACGGTTATTAGAAATACCGGTTTTAAGCGGGTCAATTTTTTCTTTTATTGAGTTTATGTTTGTGGTCTTATCCGTAAGCTGGGCATGGTATGCATTTGCTTCTTTTCGGATTTCATCAGCGGATTTGAAATTTTCGAGCATTTCCAGATGGCAGGCCTGAGATTCATCTGAAAGAGCCTGTATCTTTTCATGGAATTCATCTCCTTTTTTATGAATTCCTTTTGACTCTTTATAACTTTCCTGAATTTGAGCATGCAGTTCATTTGCCTTCTTTGCAGCTTGCAAGCGTTTACTAAGGTCATTGAGTTTCTGGAAAATTTTAATTTCAACTGCAAGAGGTAAGTCTTTATTAAGAAAAGCATCAAGTTCGTCTTCATAAGCCTTAGTGAGAGATTCCACACTTCCGTGAGAAAGTTTATTGCACTCATCCCGCTGTTCCTTAAGTCCAGCGATTCCTGAAAACAGTTCTTGAGTCTTTGAGTTTACGTCACTTCTTCTTCCCTTGTACTCACTGATTGTTTTATTAATCTCGTCCCGTTTGTCTCTCAGTTCCTGTGCTTTTGCAACCCTTTCCTTAACCTGCCGGTTTAGAGAGTCTCTCTTTTCTTTTAGTTCATCGATGTTGGTTCTGTTGATCTTCAGTTCTTTAAAAATAGAAGCCAACTGCCTTTCGCTTTTCTCGATTCTGCTCCTGAGCTCGTTTACCTTGCCCTTCAGCTCCCGTTCGTTAAGGTTTGAAAGGTCGGCCGTTGCAATTTCTGTAGTTGAAACGTCGTTGTTCATGTACTATCACCCGCATGTTTTCGAAAAAGGGTTATACTTTTAATTTTTCCCAGTAATTTAAAGCTTCTTCGTGTTTTTTTATTTTTGTACTGAGCCATTTATGCTGGGATTTGCTTTTCGAAATATCTTCACTCTTGCTACCATCACCCTTTTCAAGCTGCTTTTCAGACTGTGCTATTTCTTTTAGTTCCAGATTTGAGTTTTTGGCTTCCTCCATTTTGGTATCGACTTGCTGGAGAATATTTTCTCCAAGTCCCTTTGCCCGAATTATTTCACGGAGTTCTGCCATAAATGAATCTTTAAGCTTCTGTTCCTCATCAGGCTCAATTTGCCCTTTTATTTTTTTAATCTCTTCTTTGACTTTGTTGGTAGTAAGCAAATCCAACTTTAAGAATACATTTTTTTCAAGGAGGGTTTCTAATTGATGATAAAACTGCTGGCGTTTCTCCTTGAGGACCTCTTTTCTCTCTTCCATTCGAATTCTGGAATTTTTCGCATTCTTTGCATCTTCTTCGACCTGGCCCAACCTGCTATCAAGTTCTCCAAATTCTTTCCGATCTTCCTCCAGAAATCGTCTGTGTTTTTCCACAACTGCGGAGATCAGTTCCCCTTCTGTCAGCACTCTTATTCCGGCTTCATCAATGTTTTCAGTCACTGTATATCACGATCTGCATTTTATTTACGCATATGTTGTTCTGTCCCCGTATATAACCAGCCCTGAAAGCAAGTGTTTAGTTTTCTCTGATTCAGCTTTTCAAGAGGATTAACTCGACAAAATTAAATCCTGAAAATCTGGGCATGGGGCACATTATCGATAATTATCACGGAATCCGGATCAACTAACCCACATTTTATAGCACATTTGATTGTTTTTTCCCCAAAGAGGTTTGCAGTCGTAGCTTCTTCAAGGGCTTTCTGGAACTCTTTTTCGGAAACAAATTCCCCTTCATAAAAGGCCCTGCTGATCTCCACTATTTTATTGCCGTGCTTCAGGGTCTTTCCGAGCACTTCCTCATCACAGGCTGCAACAAGGATATGCTCCCCATTTTTATAGATCTTTAGATACATACTCTCCCTTTTAAATAGTATTTGCCCTTTTAGTATTTACAGCTTAACCGTCCTCAAATAATCTTTATGTAACTTTTTAACTTCCCGAGGTTCTTGGAGGTATATCCTAGAACTTTAACTTTCTACTTTGTTTCAGATTAAACAAGCCTAATATGGTTCTGATCTGGAGAAAGCAGATCTCCTCTCTGCTTCATTCTCTTGATATTTTCCTCTGCGTGAGCTCGATCTATTCCGTGTTCACTTTCAGCTATAGCATAAACCTCTTCAAGAGGAGCTTTAGCTCCCGGATGCTTCTCACTTACCTTCTTAATGACATCTCGCAAGATTTTTATCTTGTTCCTTTGGCTCATACTTGTGCCAGATGCAAGTATATCAGCATCAAGGGCTCCTGTCTCGGGATCAACGCCTACATTTTTCAGGCAATTCATTTCGATTCGGATAGTTCTTTTTGCATCTTCGAGTGTAACTGTATTACTTAGACGAACTCTTGCGCTGGCTTCCGAGAGGCGGACAAGAGCTTCAAGCTGCCTGGCAGTTACGGGCACAGGGGTATTTTTGCTCTCTCCTGTTTTTCGAAGGTCCGTATAGAAATTTATCAGGTAAACCCTCGCATCTTCCTCCATAACAGGAAATACATTTTTCCGGGCATATGCAACATATTTTCGCATGATCTCAGGCTGAATGACAGGTTCGATCACTTCCATTTCGGCTTCCACAAAATCTTCCGTAATATGGGATCCAGGAAGCTTTTCTCGCTGTTCGAAGAGTTCTCCTGCATAATGAGACTGCAAAATATGGTTCGCAATTTTAGTATCCAGATTATGTTCAGGAGTATCAAGCAAAACAAAAATAAGATCAAAACGGGACAACAGAGCAGGTGGCATGCTAATTTGCTCTGCAAGGCCCTCATAACGGTCAAAACGCCCGTATTTTGGATTTGCAGCTCCCAAGAGAGCACAGCGGGATTTAAGTGTAGCAATAATTCCCGCTTTGGCAATACTTATGGTCTGCTGTTCCATTGCCTCGTGCAGAGCGCTTTTATCCTCAGTTTTCATTTTATCCATTTCGTCAACCGCAGCAATTCCCATATCAGCCATGACAAGGGCTCCACCTTCAATTGTCCATCTGCCGTCGCTGAGATCGTCTTTTACAGCAGCAGCAGTCAAACCGCTTGCCGATGCACTACGCCCAGAAGTAAAAACGCCTCTGGGAGAAAGCTTAACCACATAGCGCAGGAGCTGGGATTTCGCAATTCCAGGATCTCCTACAAGCATGATATGTATGTCGCCTCTTATTCTGGAACCATCAGGGAGGTTTTTTACAACGCCAGAAAATAATTGAAGAGCAAGAGCTTCTTTTATGTCTTCGTACCCATAGATAGACGGCGCAACTGAACTAACAATTTTTTTGTAGATTTCAGGATCACGAGAAAGCTCAAGAATCTGTTCTTCATCTTCAGCAGTTATTTCAAGTTCGTCGTAATCTTTATCCAGTTGCTCTATAGAATTTGCTTCAAGCACAAGGTCATAGAAAGTAGATTTTCCGTCTTTCAGGGTACGCTGTCTGGATCTAAGAATTCCGTTGATTATGACTCTATCTCCAGGAGTGATATTTCCTGTCAGGTCATCTTCGGAATCTACCTCAAGGCTCTGAGGCTGCGAGCCTCCTTTGAGGTTTTCCGGCGATTCCTGAATTTGAAGTTTTTGAGCATCAATAAAGGTTGAATCTTCGATTACCACCTTGAAAGGCCCTTTTTTCCCACAGTTTTCGTCCTCACAGCCTGCGAAGGGTTCCTCAAACTTGAAGCTGTTTTGCTCTACAATGGTGATATGCCCACACCTGAGGCACTGGAAAGCAGCTTTAGTAATTCTTGGCCTCACTTCGGTTGCTTTCCTTATCATACCCTCGATTGCAACAAATTTGGAGAGGTGTTTGCTTCTAAGTTCCCTTATGGATATTCTGTTTGGGATTTTTACGATCCTTACATGAGCCTGTTCAAGGCTTTTCTCAACAGGAAGGTCTATTTTTTTCAGGGCAGCCTCAGCCGCCGGTATAAGTTCTCCAGGATGTTCCAAAAACTCTCTTGAAAGCTCTCTGTCAAATTTCTCTATATCCGTAAAATCCACGCCAAGGCTTCGCTGGTCCGGATACTCATTTGCAAGCTGGAGAATTTCATTCCAGTAGTAGTCTTTAAAAAACCTTTTTAGCTTTTCATCCCACTTGCTCTCAGTTTCAGTCATATCATTCTCTATATGGTTTTAGATAAAATTTCAATATTCGTTACTTTAAGTAAAATTTCATTATTAATTCCAAGATTTCTGTTTAAAAAACATTTAAAAAAGTTAAAACACGTATCATAAATTCTAATGTAAAAACAGGCTTATTCTCATATGAACTTTTCCATGTTTTCCGATGCTTCCGGTTTCTGGCCCTCAGACTCCTTTAACACATATTCCATTTTTCTCTCGGTTTTTTTTATTATTCCCCTCAAGGTCTGAACTTCTCTGGGAGTTAGTCCTGCTCTTCCGAATATTCTCCGCAGCATCAGAAATGTTTTGTCTTTTTTGTGAGGCGGATAATCGATTTCCTCAAGCAGTTCTTCCAAATGTCCATATAAAAGCTGGAGGTCAAACCCATCAGCAAGAGGACTGTTTCCTCCTTCCAGTTCAGAGAGTTCGTAAAGCACCACCGCAACGGCATGTGAAAGATTCATGATTGGATATATTTCAGAAGTTGGAATCGTAATGAGCATATCAAAACTTTTGAGTTCATCATTTCGGAAACCTGTATCTTCGCGCCCGAAAAGAATCGCAATCGTACCACTGTAATCTTTAAGCCTTTCTTTGAGCTCTTTGGGAGTATAAAGAGGAAGACGGATATGCTCTCCAGTTTTTAGGCCTGCAACTCCCGTAGTCCCTATTGTCAAGCTTACATCTTTTACCGCTTCATCGAGAGTTGAGGTAATTCTTGCCCCTTCAAGTATGTCTCTTGCGTGAGACGACATAGCTCTTGCCTCTCCTTCGAGTTTACAAGGGTTTACAAGCACCAGGTCATTATATCCGAAGTTTTTCATTGCTCTTGCAACAGATCCAACGTTCCCCTGATACATTGGCTCTACAAGTATTATACGAATCTCAAGTGACAAATTTCTCAGTCCTTTTTTAAAATCAGTTTTTAAGTGTGATTACATCTTTCATACAGATAGTCACACATTCTGTAGCCTAGGTAGTAAGACGAATCTTTTAAGACGAAGACCTTTTTTCCGTGCTTTACCTCTACTGAGTAAACTCTTGAGCCTTTTGGGCAGGCATTTTTACATCTACCACAGCCTGTACATTTCTTCTCATCAATATATCTTTTCGTACAGATCGTTTTCCATTTATTCCTATTTTATTGTAGTATGCTTCGGTCTTATTGTGGTTCATTTCGATCTTTATTGTATCTCTTTTCTTCGGTTTCGGTTTTTTCATTTACTCAGCTATGGCTAAGACTTAAATTCAAAGACTGCTCTATGTTTAAACTATAAAAGTGGTTATTTTAAAAAAGAAATGGTGATTGAATGACTCTTGAAGATATTCTAAAAAATACTTTTAAAGGAGAGACTACTGAAGTTGGCTGGTATCTTGCAATGTCAAAGATTGCCGAGGGGGAAGGATTTCCGGATGTTGCAGTTTACCTCCGCCAGGTCGCCATGGATGAAGCCTGGCACGCTACCGAAGTAGCTGAAATTCTGGGACTTGTTAAAGAAACAACCCTTGAAAATCTAGAAATGATGTTTGACGGAGAGAGTAAAGCTGAAATCGAGAAAGCTGAAGCTGCAGAAATAGCCAAGAAGGAAGGAAATACAAAAGCTGCTCTTTTCTTTGAGAAGGCATCTCTTGACGAAGCCAGACATAAAGCAGGGCTTAATGGATTTATTGAAAGACTGAAAAAACAGCAATAAGAAAAAAGGATCTTTTTGATCCGATTTCCCTTTTTAAGTTATTAAACTGGCAATTTTAATTGCTAACTATTTTTATCGCTATAATCACTCTGCTTGTCGTAATTAGATTGGTTAATTCACTTAAGATTCTGGGATACTCTAAGATTTTGCGATCTCGTAGTAAATTCCGTGAATTTTAGAAGATTTATGAGGCTATATTAAACTCAAGGTATTACGCCAACCTCTATATTGTAATTTCCAATTATGTAGTGCTGTACCAGACTTGTAGTGTTGTAACAAGTTCTGTAAATGTAATAAGCTAAATAATTTCAGGCATACAGTTTTATATTATTTTGAGCAATATAGTCTCTGGGTCTGAAATCTTTTCCTGGATTCTAGATATATTTAATATGGAAAAGTGGTGGAATATCGGATTCTTCGCCTTATGTATGGGGATCTAATTTCAGGGGGAGCTGAATCAGAACTTGCTGTGTCTGCTAATTGATTCAGTAGTTGATTGGCTCTAATCTATGAATTTAGCCTTTGCTTCCGATTTTCGACGCCGGCCTTAGGTGAAATAAGTATCTCAAAATCTAAGGCAAATAGCAATAAAATTGTGAAACAGACTTCAAATCGAACAAATTTTAAAAATAAATATTAAATCGAACAAATTCGAAGTAAAGATTAAATTAAACAATCTTGAAACAAATATGAGTCACTTAAGTTGGAGGAGTGTAATATGGTAAGTCGTGAATATGTTAAAGGTGATCTTCCCGAGAAAGCTGCAATTCTGCAAAGAGATGGCGAGACGTATGCAATTGCTCCCCATATTCCAGGAGGAATTGTATACCCGGAAACTCTTAGAAAAATAGCTGACATTGCAGAAAAATATGGGGCTGCAGCCCTCAAACTCACCTCGGCCCAAAGGATTGCAATTGTAGGATTAAAAGAAGAAGATCTAGATGCAGCATGGGGGGAGCTGAATCTAAAGCCTGGAGCTGCTATAGGACTCTGTGTTCGCAGCGTAAAAATATGCCCTGGCACTACATTCTGCAAAAGGGGCAAACAGGATGCAGTCGGGCTTGGATTAAAACTTGATGAAAAGTACCATGGGATGCAGCTTCCTTCAAAATTCAAAATGGCAGTTTCCGGCTGTCCGAACTCCTGTTCTGAACCTGCTATCAAGGATATTGGGCTCATGGGTACGGCAAAGGGTTTTAATTTATCTGTTGGAGGCAGTGCAGGTCCGCGTCCAAGGCTTGGGAATATAGTAGCAAAAGATCTCACAGAAGAGCAGGCTCTGGACCTTGTTGAGAAAATAATTAACTTTTACAAAATTTATCCGAAATCAAGAAGAATTGGAGAAGTAATTGACGAGATCGGGCTTGATAAATTCAAAGAAGAAGTTGGGTTGTAAAAAGCTCTTTTCGTTTTCAAGATGTTTTTCTTTTCTTGCATTTTTACTTTTTATTTTTTTGCAGTCTAATTTCTTATTTTTCTTTCCGGAAGAATTCTACATGATTCTTTTATCCCATTTATTTTATAATATAAATTTGATTAATCTAATTTTACTTTTTTCTTATCTTCTCTGATGACTCCAATTCATCTCATTTTTGCAATTCAGTGAGCTTTTCGATGTATTGTTTAATAAAGATAACGTTTAAATATAATAGATACAAAGACTAACAGAATATACAACCTTATGTAGACAGTCGCTACGGCTATCATTCTGTCTTTATTATTATTGATATTCTGTAACATGACAATTGTAAAAACAATATTAATTCCCAGTTTTTGATCTATACATAGGAGGAATAAACTATCAGTAGTGAAATGTTATATTTCTCTGGGCTCTCGGATGCACTACGGATGACGTTTGTCCAGGTAATGATAATGGCTATATTAGCCGTTGTGATATTCTTATATGGTCTAATCGTTAACCTACAGAAATGGGGAACAGGAGTTACGGGTTATAACCTTGAACCTCAGGCAGGAAAGAAAGGAAGTGCAATCACATTCTTAAAAACCTGGTGGAAACAGGTAACAGCAGAATCTCATCATGGACATGGTATCTTAGAAACTCTGATTCTTGATATTGCCTTACAGAGGAGGATTCTTAAAAGAAGTCCTTTCCGCTGGATTATGCACTTATTTATTTTTGGAGGCTGGATGACTCTCTTTGCCTTGTCAGGGTTGATGTTTGCAGTCGAAATGATTGAGAAGATAGGAATTGAACTCCCGTTCACCCCTGAAGTATTTAGAGATTGGCTCTCCATTCCGAACTATATCTTCGGGTACATCCTGCTTATAGGAGTTCTTATAGCATTAGTAAGAAGACTGTTTGTCTCTGAAGTCAGGGAAGCTTCCATTAAGTATGATTGGGTTTTAATTGGAATTCTTTTCATAGTTACTATTTCCGGTTTCCTCGCAGATGGAATACGAACAGGAATTATCTGGAGCTTTGGGCTTGCTCCCTCAGCAGCACCACCGGCAGCTCTATTCCATTCCATATTTGCCCTGGTCTTCTGTATCGCATTTATTCCATACAGTAAATATATACATGTAATCGCCATACCGCTTGCACTTCTTGCAAACAAAGGAGGCGAATAAAAATATGGCAAAACGTACCCCCTCAATCGACACGAAGAATCTTACCGCAGTCCAGCTAATGGAGCTTGATTCCTGCGTTCGCTGTGGTGAGTGTGTAAAATGGTGTCCGACTTATGCCGCTTCCGGCGGGAAACCAGGATTAGCCCCTAGGGATAAAATCCTGCGCTGGAAGCAGTTCATGAACAAGTCCTACGGGTTTAAAGCAAAACTCTTCGGCCCGCAGGAAATTCCTCAATCAGAGCTTGAAGAATTCAAAGACGATGTATACGGCTGTACTACATGTGGTGTCTGTGGAACCGTTTGTGAAGCAGGTATTAACACCGTGGAACTCTGGGAAGCTCTGAGGACAAACCTTGTCAAAAAAGGAATCGGACCTTATGGAAAGCTAGCTTCAACAACTAAAATAATAAAGGAATACCACAACGCATATATGCTTGACCAGAAGGACAGGCTTGCCTGGGTTCCTCCAGATGTGAAAATCGCAGACAAATCAGATATCGTCTATTTCACTGGCTGTACTGCAGGATACAAGCAACTTTCTCTGGCCTTTGCGACCTCGCGTGTGCTTAACAAGCTGGGCATTAAATTTGCCATGCTTGGGGAAGAAGAGTGGTGTTGTGGTTCAAACCCTGTCAGGACAGGTCAGATAGGTTACCAGCAGGTAGCCCATGAAGCTGCAAGACATAACGTCGAAGCCCTTCAGAAAAAAGGTGCCAAAAAGGTTCTCTTTGCATGTGCAGGTTGTTTCCGTGCTGCAAAGGTCGACTGGCCCAGGCTTTTAGGCAAAGAACTGCCTTTTGAGGTTATTCACATTACTCAGTTCCTTGCAGACCTGATAAAAGAGGACAAAATCAAATGGGAGAAGTCTATCAACAAGACGGTTACCTACCATGATCCCTGCCATCTTGGCCGCCACGTTGGCGTTTTTAATGCTCCCAGGTATGTGCTTACCCATATTCCGGGCATTAAGTTCGTTGAAATGGACAGGATAAAAGAAATGCAGCGCTGCTGTGGAGCTGGCGGTGGTGTAAAGGCAGGAATGGGTGATCTTGCTGTGGCAATTGGAGAAGCCAGAGTTAAGGATGCCCTTGAAACCAATGCAGACATCCTCTCTAGTGCGTGCCCCTTCTGTAAGAGGAACCTCTCAGATGGCCGTGATGCTCTTAAGGCTGACATTGTTGTAGAAGACGTCATCGAGCTGGTTGCAGAGGCTCTGGGCCTGAGCACTACGTAAGCGTAAAGATGAAGGCTGGATTTCCAGCTTTCTTTATTTCTCTTTTACCTATTTTTCTTATTTTAGAGCAAAACATAAATACCGATACTTACCTTCCCTTGAACATGTACATCCCTTACGAATTTCTAGGAAAAGTATTCACATATCTGGTCTTTTTTGCTCTTGCAGGGACAGGGATTGCCCTGCTCATAGGGGCGTATTCATTTAAAAAACGTAGGATAATTTTTCCGGGGTTCGTGTTGTTCACGCTTTATCTTTTCTACTCCCCTTCTAAATTATTGTGCAGATTTTTTAGAATCCGGGAAACTCTTGTGGATGATATTCTTATCGATTTAAGAAACGCCTTAATGTTGGACCGCTTTGTTCACACAAAAAAGAACAGGGTTGTGTTCCTACCTCAGTGTATGAGACACCCAGAATGCAGGGCAAGGTGTGATCCTATTCATGGTTACGAATGCAAGCGCTGCGGGAAATGTGACATTTCAAAGATCTATGAGGCTGCGGATAGGTACAATTTTAAGGTTTTCATAATCCCTGGAAGCAGTTTTGTCAAAAAAATCTTCAAGGAGTACAGTCCTCAATCTTGCCTGGGTGTAGCCTGTTATAATGAGCTTGCAGAAGATATGCAAGAAGTATCTTTTATCCCCGTACAGGGGGTCCTTCTTCTTCGGGATGGTTGTTTCAATACCCAAGCTAACGTGGAAGAAATTATCCGAAAAATGGAGATATGTGATGTATAGTTTAATAGGAAAAGCTCTGTTTTTTACCATAATTTTTTCAGTTTTGATCTCGATATCTGCTCTCTTGGTGAGTCGAATCAGCCTGAAAAGAAATGTATGGCTTGCAGGTTTCTTTTCAAATGTACTTGATTTTTTTTATTTACCTATAAAATATTTCTTCTGTAAGTTCTCAGATCCACGAATTTTGGATAAATGGATAGTATCTTTAAAAAACATAGCTCATGCATCAGATTTTTCAAAAACCAAAAATCGTGTAATTGTCGTTCCGCATTGTGTGCGTGCATTAGATTGCCCTGCGTCGTCAACAATTTTAGGGATTCAATGTCGAGACTGCGGGAAATGTATTGTAACTCAATTGAGAAAAGATGCCAAAAAGTATGGATACGACTTATATATTTTCACCGGTTCTTCGGCCCTCGTCAATATTCTTAAATATAAACCTGCGGACGGTCTACTTGGAATAGCATGTGATTACGAGATCAACAAAGGGATGTGTGCTTTAAATGGGAAAAAAATTGTGACTTATGGTGTCCCTCTGTTGAATGATGGTTGTTATAATACAAAAGTGAACTATGAGAAAGTAATTGAAACACTCAAACATTTTGACAAGAATAAGAGGTAATAAAACTTTTTTTGCAAAAGGGTAATCCTTTCTATATCATTTTGGGTCAGCTTATGATAAAACTATTCTAGCATGGTTCTGATAAATCCCAAACTTTTTGTGAAATTGAAAACTGTCTCCTTAGTATTTGCACTATTTTGCTGCTTCTACGTCTTCAGCTTTTGCATTATAGTTGCAACAACGATTGTTCAGAGATCAGAAAACAGAAAAGCGAGTGCATTAAAGAATTTAGGACTTGATATAAATGAGGTGGAGGATGAATTTTCTATTGGGAATGCGGCTTCATTCGTTTTCCTTATCTCTAATACTAGTCTTCTTTTTATATTTTTTCGTATGTGGTGAAGCTATTCTTCAAGACCCAAACTATCTAATAGGGCATGACTACTCTTCATTATTTGGATATATTCCGAAAACATTATCAATAAAAACGTTGATTTTCAAAAAAGCAGTGCAGAATATCGTTTATAATAGTTTACCATGTTTATTTTTTCTTAACTTGGGATTCCTATGTATGACTTAATTATTATCGGCGGTGGCCCTTCCGGAGCATCGGCTGGAAGAAGAGCGGGAACACTTGGCCTCAAGACATTGCTGCTTGAAAAAGAGAAATTTCCCAGATACAAGCCCTGTGGAGGAGGACTTTCAGCTCATGCTATTTCGTATCTTGACTTCGAGCTTCCTCAGGATATTATTGAGTGGGAAGTCACGGGGGTGAGAGGTGTTTTCAAAGATCAGATGATTGAGGTGCACAAGGATCATAACATCTCTTCGCTGGTTTCTAGAGCTGTTTTTGATAATTTCTTGCTTAAAAAGGCGAAGGAAACCGGAATTGAAATCCATACTGGAGAAAAAGTTCTGAGCTGTACGGAAAAACCTGAATTTGTGGAAGTAATTACAAAAAAACAAACTTACCAGGCAAAATTTGCTATTGTTGCTGAAGGGGCACATGGGCTCATTAAAACCTGTGTTAGGCCTGCAGACACCAGGGAGGAATACTGGATATCTGTAGTTGCTGAAATCCCTGCTGAAGAAAGAGAAATTGAAAAGCGTCTGGGAAAAACTGTGGAACTGCAATTAGGAGTTGCGAGTGGTGGATACGGCTGGATTTTTCCTCATAAAACTTATTATTCTGTTGGAATCGGAGGAGTAAGCAAAGACTTTCAGCATCCGAAAGAATCCATGCTTGAGTTCCTGAAAGAAAATGGCTTTTCCGGAGAGTATAAACTTCATGGGCACAAGATTCCCCGGGGAGGTATTAAGCGAAAGATCTCTAGTTCAAGGATCCTTTTAAGCGGAGATGCTGCCGGATTTGTAGACGCTTTTTCAGGTGAAGGGTTAGCTTATGCCATTAGATCAGGGCAGCTTGCTGCCAACATGCTTGCCGAGATCTCTCAGCAGAGACGAAAACTAAAAGATCTTCATAAATACGAATCTATTTGTAGGGCCGAGTTCGGAATTCATCTTAAATATTCTCTTATTGTTTCCAGATTAATTCATAGTTTTCCGGAAAGATCTTTCAAAACGTTTATAAATAATAGAGAAATCCTGGAAAAATATCTTGAGGTTGTGGATTTCACAATTGATTATAAGGATTATCTTCGCTGGGCCCTCTTGCATTTCAAACTTGGGTAACATAACTGGCAATTATTTTTTAGGCTTTTATGTTATTTCCTACATCTTTTTATTTATCCAGCTTTTATCTATTTTAAGGTCAGATTATTTTTTTATATATAGCTGCATTTATTCTTAAGCAGGTATCTTGACATGTATGATCTAATTATAGTAGGTGGAGGACCTTCAGGGGCATCGGCAGGTAGGACAGCTGGGCAAAGGGGACTTCTAACCCTTTTAATCGAGAAAGAAAATTTCCCAAGGTATAAGCCTTGCGGGGGGGCTCTTTCTTCTTATGGTTTGTCTTGTCTGGATTTCAAGGTCCCTGAGTCTGTAATCGAGAGAAATATTTCAAAGGTAAGAGTTCATTTCGGAGATCGTTTTGTAGAGGGAACGAAAGAAACTAACTTAGCCTTGCTGATTTCCAGAAAAGTTTTTGATAACCTTCTGCTTGAAAAAGCCAGAGAAACAGGAATTGAGATTCATACCGGGGAAAAGGTTCTGGATTGTGTTGAAAAAGAAGATTGCGTTGAGGTTATAACCACAGATAATACTTATCTGGGAAAGTTCGTTCTTATTTCAGAAGGTTCAGGTGGGACTCTTAAATACCGAGTAAGGCGAAGAGCCAAAAGAAAAGAATATGCGCTGGGTCTTGTATCGGAAATCCCTGATGAAGATGAGGTAATAAGGAATCGGTTTCCAGGAATTATAGATATTCACTTCGGGATTGCACAGGGAGGCTATGGCTGGATTTTTCCTCATACAGGATATTATTCTGTAGGGATTGCAGGAACAGCTCAGTCTCTTGAGCATCCAAAAAAAATATTGATGGATTTTCTACAGGAAAACGGCTTATCAGGTGACTTTCCGGTTCGTTCTCATATCATCCCTACAGGCGGGATAAAAAGAAAAATAATCAGTTCAAGGCTGCTTCTAAGCGGAGATGCTGCCGGATTTGTAGACGCTTTTACGGGAGAAGGTATTTCATATGCTATCCGGTCAGGGCAGCTTGCAGCAGAGGCTGTCGCTGATCTTGTTATGTATAGCCAGAAATTAAGTAGCCTTAAAGCCTACGAGTCCAGCTGCAGGCAGGAATTTGGGAATTATCTTGCCGGCTCTCTTAAGCTGGAAAAGATAATACATCGTTTTCCTGAGACCTCTTTCAAATTAGCTGTTAGCAACAATGAAATTCTAGATAAATATCTGGATGAAGCGGTAACCAACAGGAATTATAAAGACTATATTCGTTGGCTACTGTTGAATTTCTGCTTTACTGAACCTGTTTCCAGAATAAAGTCTCTTACACTGGAAGGAACCGAGAAGAATCGATCTAAAAAAGAAAGAAAGTAGATAAATGAATAACGAAAAAAAGAATGAGAAGAAAAAGGAATTTACGGAAAAAGGATTAAATCGAAATAAAAGTGGGAAAAGGGAATAAGAAGAATAAAGAAAAAGTAAAGAAGCACAAAGAAAGTTAAAATTCTTGAGCAGAATTAGAATATGGTAAGTTTATGCGAGTGAGGCACGTAAGCTCCCTTCTGTTCCTGCAAAGATTTTCTGTCACTCATCAGTGGAGAAAATGGTCCCTAAGGACTCTTACAGTGACGGCATTCGGCTATGCGTTTCCAAAAATAACCGGGAGATTCCGGAATCTTTTTTCCCGATTTCCAACTTGCACCCACGAGGATTCGCCGTTTCATCCATTCTCCCTGAGACCTCAGCGTCTGCATCATCGCATTTTCAGGGGATGGTTCTCGTTTCTGTGCCAGGGCCCGGGCTCTCGCCCGACATCCTTTACAGATGTTCGTGTATCCGGAGCGGTGGGGAGACTTTCCTCAGACCTAAAGGCCCGTCAGCCGTCCAGCCTCTCTCGCATGTTATCTACTGATAATCTTTTACATATTTCTAATTATATATATTTTTTGGAAAGCCATATCTGCAAAATATAGAGCTATCGTAATTTTACTTTCCTCTTGAGAGCGATTACAGGTATACTCTTTCCTTATCGTTTATATGAATTTTCTGTTGTTTAGGATGCGTCCAAATATTAATATATATGCATTATAATTCGTAAGTTATGGATGGACTTTTCCCATCTTTAAAGCTTGTCCGAAAAAAGATTATCGGTACTTTAATATCGGGCAGTAGCTATAATCCATGTCAGTTTGCAGGCTTATTTTTCAAGAGGTAAAACATGAGTGATTGTCTGTTCGATTTGCATATTGGATATGTCCGTTTTAAAAACTCTATTGCACTGGCGCCTATGGCAGGAATTGTCGATAGTGCTTTTGCCAACCAGTATGCAAGCAGTGCCGGGTTGGTAGTTCTTGGAGCCTTCAATCTTGATAAGGCTTCAATAGCTGTTGCTTCAGAGCTCGTATCCCGGGGTAGAAAAGAGTTCATTTCCGATGAACCTATAGAGCTTATAAAAAAGGAAATTCGGGCAGTAACGTCCGGAAGTGCCGTTGCAGTAAATGTTAGGAGTACTACGCTTGAACCCCTCATTGAAGCTGCAAAAGTTATCAAAGAAGAAGGAGCAATTCTTGAGTTAAACGCTCACTGCAGGCAGCCCGAAATGCTAGAAGCCGGAATGGGAGAAGCTCTTCTCCATGATCTTCCAAGGCTTTCTGCATGGATTCGAGCGATAAAGGAAACCGGAGTTGTGCTTTCAGTAAAAGTAAGGGCAAATGTTGTCGATGATATCGAACTTTCAAGGCTTATTGATAAGTCGGGTGCGGACATCATACATGTTGATGCCGTAATGGAAGGCTTCGGAGCTGATCTTGATGCAATCCTTAACTATAAGGACGCAACAAGGCTATTTCTGATAGGAAACAATTCGGTCAAGGATTTTGAAGATGCAAAGGAGATGTTTTCACGAGGAGCTGATATGGTTTCGGTTGCCAGAGGAGTTCTTGAAAACTCCGGGATTATACAGGAACTAGTAGAAAATGTTACCTCTTACCAGCAGTCAATAGGCTGGTATAATGCTCCCAAGCATGTTTGCAGTCAAGGAGATTTCAGAGGTCTGGCTTTCTGTTGTCTACCTGTAAAACCCTGTCCTGTGCATGAAAAATTCCGAAAACTTGGGTACACAGCAGAGGAGTTCGCCAAGACAAAGTTTGATTTTGCTAAAGGCACAATGCTGGAATACGGAGGAGACACGTGCTTTGGAAGTCTTGTGTGGTGTTGTAAAATTACCAAGCCCTGCTGGATCAGGGATGGAGTATTAAACACAATCGGCCTCTCTGACACAGAGTACATGAAACTTAAAAAACAACTGGCAGAATACGTACTGGATCATGCCAGAATTCCGGTAAATGAATCCTATTAACACTGGTTTTACCTGTCCGGTGTCTGAATGGGCAGATAAACCACATATATCGAGTCTTATTGCCCGCTGTGCCCAGCTTGCTATGCTGCTTGAAGTATCAGCCTCTCCAAAGCCAGGAAACGTGGATAGGGAGCATAACTATCCTGATACCTGCTTTGAGCATTTTATAGCTTCTTCAGTAGGCGTTTACCCTGTCCTCGAGCTAGCTGCAAAAAGCAAGAATGGGATAGGAGCGCTAATCAGAAGTGCAGTTTGCGAAAGCTCTGCCTGGCAGAAAGGAGGAAATACTCACTTCGGCGCTTTTCTGTTACTTATTCCACTTTCGATGGCTGCAGGAGAACTTTTTAATTCCTGCGGAAAAGCTCCTTCTCAGCTCTCCCCGGATGAATTCGAAGTCCTTGCTGCGCATGCGCATGTTTTTGTTCAGGCAACTGACTGTGAGGATGCTGTCGAATTTTACAGGGCTTTCGAAGTGGCAGGTGTCAGGGTTAACAATGTGGAGGAATTCAGTCTTGGAGACCCTGAATCAACAGCCGAACTCAAGGCACAGGAAGTCACCCTTTACGAGCTGATGGATATCGCCAAAGGATATGACTTGATTGCAAATGAATGGACCTCAGGCTTCGGACGCTGCCTTGAAGGAGCAAAAAATATAACAGAATTCATGCAGGTTCAAAATTCGGGAGTCGAGAATTCAGTTTCGAACTGTTCAGGAACAGGCATTAACGAGGCTATTGTATATACTTTTCTGAAATTGCTGTCCCGGAACAGAGATACTTTCATTCAGACCAAATTTGATGAAGCTACTGCGGATTATGTTTCTTTAAGGGCAGGTGAGATTCTCTCAGTCTGGGAGAAATCATCAGGCAATACTACGAGAGATTTTGCAGCTTTGATTCCTGCTGTACAGAAGTTTGACTCCGAACTTCTCGCGAAGAGGATCAATCCGGGTTCAACAGCAGATATTATCATAGCCGGACTTTTCATTGCCCTTCTAGGGGGATTGCGCTTTTGACTGAATCTCTCCCAGAACCCGGAAAAAATAGAAGTGGATTTTCTTCTATCGATCTTTCTTCCTTTGGGATCCGAGAAGGAATTTCCGAAACAATTGTCAGCACAGGCCTGAAATTCCCTAACGCCGCCCCCATTGGAATAGTTGTAAAAGGCAAAAGGACTTTTGTCCGACTTTTCAAAGGCACCCATACCTGGACAAATGTTTTTAAAGAAGAGTATCTGGTCGCAAACATAGTGTATGACTCCCTGCTTCTAGTGCGTTCTACTTTTTTCGACCTTGATTCTTCCGAATTTGATTATGTATCTGCTTACGGGTTAAATTTTCCAATCTTGAGAAAAGCTGCAGCCTGGGTTGTGTTCGAATGTACCAATATTAAGGATACGAATCAGGCTCTTGTAGCCGACCTTACTCCTATAAAAGCAGGTTTCAATGAAGATAATTGGAAAATCCTACCTGTGCCCAACAGGGGATTTAACGCGGTGCTTGAGGCGACTGTCCATGCAACCCGTTATCAGCTTACAGGGGACGAAAAATATCTCGAACTAATCCGCCACTATGAATCACTGGCTTCCAAATGTGGAGGAGAAAACGAGAAAAAAGCTATGAAACTGATTTACGAAGTCTTGGGTTTGTGAATCTTTTTTTAGCTGTGATGGGCCCCTTTTAAAGTTTATAACTTCTCGTTTCCATTATCCTGAACCTTTTTTAGAAAATTATATTATCCTCTTTGGGCATGATTTATTTCCATGAATTTTCAGAGAATCGCGTGGGGCATTACAGGTGCCGGGCATTTCCTGGACCGCAGTTACCATGTCTTTAAGGAAATCAAGCTCAGAAACCCTGAAATTTCCGTAAATACTTTTATCTCCAGGGCTGGAGAGGAGGTACTGCGCATGTACGGGCTTGAACAAAAGCTTGTTAAAATCTCCGGCGGGGACTACCTAGAAGAAATCTTCCGGGAAAGCGAGCAAGGTTCGAGTTCTCCTAAGGTCGGGCGCTTCGGTCTTGACCGATATGACGCCCTATTTGTCACGCCTGCAACCTCAAACACGGTTTCGAAAATCGCTTATGGGATTGCAGATTCCCTTGTTACCAACGCTGTTGCTCAGGCTGTAAAAGGAAGAGTGCCTGTTTACATTGTGCCCGTGGATATAGAAGGTTCAATAGTATCTGAAATGCCCTATAACATTGACCGAAAACAGTGTAAGCACTGCGAGGACTGTTCTCCAAGAAAAAACTGCCCTCAGGAAGCAATAATTGAAAAAAATGGTTTCACAGATCAGATTGACCTCCTGAAGTGCAAGGGCTGCGGGATATGCAAAGAACTCTGTCCATATAAAGCTATTAAAGGTGGACCTGTCGAAGTCCTGATTCGGGATGTGGATATGCGTAATGTTGAGATTGTAAAAAGTTTGCAGGGAATTACCGTGCTTGAAAGCCCTGAAAAAATTCTCGATTTCTTTTAATTTTCCTTTTTTTGACTTCCTTTCTTTTAATCCATCTGATTTTTACTGTAGTTTTTCATTTCTCCTGTTAGACTTAGATTTTTTTCTTTAAGTCCTGATTTTTAGATGTTATTTTTGCTTCTCAATTTCAATCTGTCTTTCAATCTCCCTTGCTAGGTTCTCTGCCGAATGAATGTAGACTGATGCAGGGAGCCCTGTGTTTGAGATCATATAAAGCAGGTTCATTGTAGTTCTGTTGAGTTTTGGAGAGTAACTTAATAGCTCACTTCTAGAAATCCGGACCATTGTATCCAGAGATTTTATTCCCGTTAAGTAGTTCTTTCTATCGCTGCTTTTCTGGCTTTTTTCAAAAATAAGATCTATCCAAGTATTCATTTCATCGATCAACAGCTCTCTGGAAAGGTCTTCTGTAACTATGTAACTTTCTCCTTTTGCTATGTTTCTGAAAAACTCTTTGAAATTATCCCCTTTTGCAAGGGTGTATACCTTCCCGAGTTTTCCTGTATGACTATCGGTTGTCGCAGCAATCCCTTTGACAAGTTTTTCCGCCAGAGTGATTGTAAGTTCGTTTTTCTGCTTGAGCTCATGCATGTTGTACTCCAATACAGGGAAAAGTTTTGCTAGCCTAGGTACTGCAGACGGATTAGGTTCACTATGAAACTCAAACCAGAAAGGATGATTGTAAATAAAAGGAAGTTTATGCTGTTTGAGGTATTTGATAAAGCTTACTAAATCATGTTCTATTTCCGCAATTTCTCTTAGTTCAAAAAAATTTTCCCTATCAAGCTCGAAAACGTTAATATGCAGGGCATGCCCTGCAAATTCCGGATCATAAACACTCATCTCAATTCCTGGAACAAGCTTTTCACGGTCCCACCCAAGAATTTCATATGCCTCTACGGTATTATGGTCTGTAAATGTAATATAATCCATTCCGAGTTTTAGAGCTTTCTCATAAAGACTCTCTGGATATAAATCTCTGACAGGAAGGACATCAAAAGAACAACTGCTGTGAACGTGCAGGTCTGCTCGCTTCCAATCCTCTTCCATAAGCTCAGCTGCTCGTTCTGGAGTTATTAATTTCTTCTCGTAATTCCTCGGCCCTCTCCCCATAGGCGTAAAATCCAGCATTTTAATTCTATTTTGATTATTATTAGTAAGTCTTAAATTTCTCCCTACTATAGTATATCCTTTTTTTTAGATTAAAGTTTTCCAGAGAAATTATATCACGGTTCAGGTTTGCTGAATCGCTCTACAATTCTGTAAAATCCTCTTATTTTTCTCTGTCAAACATTTAGAAGGCGACAGAAGCTAGAAGCAATTGCCAAATATACTAAAAAGGAGGTTCCAATATCTTTTAAAAGGATAAAACATCTTATGTTTATATGTACTGTTCGGGGTTTATAATGTGACTTATTAACAAACTCAAGAGGGCAGTAGAAGTATTAAATGAGGATGGGTCTGTAGATAAAGGAAATGGTTTTGAAAAATATGTAGTGAGCCTTTTTGATGACAAATACTTTTCAATCGTGCAATGGAGTACAGATATTACACGAAAACATAATAGGTTTGTTGAATCAGATGCAGGTCCGGATCTTATTGTCCGTTATAGTCCAAAAGATGAAGTTTTTTGCGTTGAATGTAAGTTTAGATCAAGCCTATTTGAAGGTGAGCTTGAATGGTCTGATCCCCAGCAATTAAGACGTTGTCAGAGCTTTGCCATGGAAAAGAGGCTTCCGTTCTTTGTTGTTACGGATTTGGAGGAGATCCATCTTATCCGAAAAAGATGTTCTGTCTCCCCCTTGAAGAAGCAAGATATCCGGCACTATCCGAATATACTTGAAAAATTCGAAAGGAAGCCCGAAAAAAACTTTTTCTGGAAAAATGGTGTCTTGAATTAATTAGATAGAGCTTACACAGTTGAGCGAAAAGGTGAGATCGAGCTGTCTTGGAGAGCGAAGAAGTCTAGAGTAGGGGAGAATTTTTCCAATATAGACCCAAGAAATTTGAGAGATAAAAACTGTCGTTGTTAATAGACAGAGAAGGGCTTTAAAATCTATATTGCTAATAATATAACTTATTATCTCATTAGTAGTGTTTAAGGGGGAAATGTGCTGTCTGAATTCGCTGAGCAGGATGTAATGTCCAGGTTAACTGAGCTAGAACAGAAAATGAACAACCTAGATAGGAGTGCAGACGCTCTGATAGACGAATTAGAGAGTCTGGGGACCGTAGCCAGAGAATTAAAGCTGACAAATTCCGTCAATATTTTCGATAAATATATCGAGGAGATAGGACAAATTAAAGAAGAGTTGAGCTGCAAATTATCGGATGAGATCGAAAATGAACAAATGAGAGAACTTGTAAAGGCAAGAATGAAAACTGTACCATCAGATATTGAAAATCTAAGAAATGAATATAATTATGCTCGCGGTAAACTTGCAGAGATCAGAGAAGAGTTACGAAAAAATAGGTCGAGTAAGCCGGATTAAGCATTCATGATTATAAAATGTACCAATTCATTTAGTCGGTATTTGTGTTCGAACTTTTTCTATTTATTGTTCTTGTAATTGTCTCTATATGATTAATACAAAAAGATGAACTAGACCAATATTTTGATATATTATCTGAAAACTGTATCTATAATCACTATATTCAGTGTCAAAAGACAGTTAGTTTTTCGTAGCTTAAATATTCACATCTTTAGTTTTTAATTTCCATAGTAATTTTATTATTTACTATGGAAATCGAAAACATCAAGATTTGCAAATCCTGGATTTCTGATATGGCCTTTAAGGACTTATTAGGGCAAAATTAATGTATGAAGGCTTTTCTTTTTTGCGCTGGTTTTGGCAAAAATCATCTAAATTAATTGCCCTACTATGAACAATTGAGTATAATCATTAGTGTTATTCATTCATGGTTAGTGATTTTCATTCGGCTGTTATATCAGGCTAGATCCGACAACTGAAGGACGTAATTTTTAAGATACAAAGAAAAATGAATTGCTTTTTCATCGGGCTGATTTATTTCGTCTCAACACCACCAGCACAAGGGCTACAATCACAGATGCAAATATCCAAAATATAACGGTGAATGGGTTGACTGCTTTTTTAAGCTTGTCCATTTTCTTTCTTAGCCGTAGTATATTCATTTAGTCCATCTCCACGAAATATTTGGCATATTATATACCTTGACTATTATTGAATGTTAGTGCTATAGTACTATTAGAGAGTAATATATATTAAGAGAGTAATATATATTAAAAATCGCCTGTGATCTTCTGTTTTCATGAGATTCTTAAACTTTATATAAATATTAATCAAGATTTGCTTTTACTTAGTATGCCATTTGTATTGTATAAAACCACGCATACTTCTTAGCTAAAGATCATTCAAATCGGAAATCAACTTACTAATTAAAAGATCAATTTAATATAAATATAATATCATTTGAGACGACAGTGTTCAACCTTGCTCTATAAAATAATAAGTTGTTAATAAATTGTGAGGGAACTCTGGCAATAAGTATTCGGAAGAGAATTCTCTTATTTTTGAGTATTTTTCCATTTTTGCTTTTTTAACTCAATTTTCTGTAACAGGTAAAAATTGGGTTGTGTACGTGAGTTATTGATCAATTCTGAAAAAGCAAGTACATTCATCTAACTTAAGGAAAAATTTAGAGAGAGTCTTATGTATACGTTTTCAATAACTCAGACCCACTACCAAAAATTGAATGCCTGAGAAAACAGATAAACTTAATTAGAAATTAGTTAAGCCGGAAGGCTAATTAGATAAGCCAACTTAACATAGTTATACAAGAGCAAGCGGTCTACGTTAAAAGCCTAATTCAGGATATTATCGATTAGCTTTTCAAGTTTATCTCTATCAACTAAGTCAATAAGGTTCGCTTTAGCTAATTCTTTGGCAGAATTGGTAAAATAACTGTTTGTAACCACTATACCTTCGGTGCATTTGTAAAAACCTTTTGCAGCTACAACTTCCTGTACTGCACTATTTGAAACTTTACCCGAGTATCTTTTGACCTGAACGGCAATTCTTGTTCTTTTTTTTGATGTCAGAATAAGATCTGCACCCTGATCACCTGATAGTGGAGTCTGACAAACTGAATATCCTAATTGTTCATAAACCTGTTTCATAAATTCTTCAAATTTATATCCATCCATTTCGTCTATTTCGACTAATGTGCATAGTGCTGTTTTTGAGGTATTTTTCGTAAGGAGTTGTTTTGTAAACCTATACAGTAAGTGCATTGAGAAACTAAACAGTCGCCATATTGCTTTTAGTAGGTGAACTGAAATACTAAGCAGTAACCGCATTGATTTTACAAAAAGATGTAGCACAATATTGAATACTCCAATACGAAAGCGATGTTGTTTTCTTCTTTTTCCTCTCCTTTTTGTTTTCATCAATGTACTTCCTTCTGTTTTTAAAATCTACAGACTACTTTCCCGTAATGAATGTTGAAAAATTACCCTAGTTTTAGGGTATTTTATAGTATTAGAGTATCTGTTCCGGTAGTGTGCCTTAATTTCTGTAAAATTGTATTGACTCTGTATCCTTTTACTTTACTACCCAAAACAGGATGC